>Ga0209417_1002366_pt1 | contig 29339 bp, 29 predicted proteins | sample RifGroF2_FD_184002 | JGI IMG/M metagenome (GOLD analysis project Ga0209417, IMG submission 184002) | Groundwater microbial communities from Rifle, Colorado, USA - Groundwater F2 (SPAdes) (version 2) | ecosystem: Environmental > Aquatic > Deep subsurface > Groundwater | place: Rifle, Colorado... | reverse complement strand
TAGACAGAAAGCTTGATACAGACTAGATTTTGAAGTAGACATGACGTGTGTGGTTAGAGATGAGTGAATACTTCCCTAACTATAGCGTCATGTTTTAGTTATACACCACCTTGTTTAGTATAGAGCCTTTTTTTATTGACGTTTTGGCTCATTCTTGCTATCCTTTTTTTTGCTCTTTCAACCGAAGAGTACAACGCCACACACTCCAGGAGGAACCGTGGCCAAAGGTCGTCCCCGCATCCTGATCATCCATCGCAACCACCGCGCAGAAGCCGCACAGATCGAACGCGAACTCAATGGAAGTGCACGTGTTCGTGTAATCTGGCAACCTGAGGAAATCTTCCAGGTAGCAGAACAGCCCCCGATGGATGAATTCGATGCAATTGTGCTCTTCCCTATGACTATTCGCTCGCAACCAATCCACGAGCGTATTGCCACACAATTCTTAGATCATGAAGAAGTTTCCATTGTAGCGATTGGTCGCTCTGGAGACTGGAATGGCGGACGCCAGCGAGTCGATCATTTCTGTCGTACACCGACCACAGCCGTACGCACCCTTCAGGAACAATTCATTCGTCCCTAGTCTTTTTCTCCTTTCTCATGCCCCTTCCTAGGGGCTTTTTCTTTTTCAAACTTCCTTTCTCTATTTTCACAAACAAAAAAGCCGGCGAAACCGGATCTCCCTTCAACAAGGCTCTCAAAAAGGGTCTTTTCTTATAAAAGAATTCGTCCAACTTCCAGACAAATACCTGAAAGAAAAATCCCAATCAAAATCCAACTCACTAGGGAAGGAACGTGTAAACATTGATGGTGTTCCTTTTCAAGTCCTTTTCTCATTTTTTGATACGTCATCACAATAAAAATTCCGATCATTCCACCAAACACAGCCCCGACAAATCCTACAAGCGAAATGAATTCCCGCAATCCAACGAGAAAAAGAAAAATGGGTACGCCAGCAGAAAGAATCCATGCAACAGGCTGAATCAATTTAAAGTCATACCGAAACATATTCTGTAATTCCACTCCAATCAACATATACACAGAAAGGATTGTGAGTGAACCAAGTAGTGCAACCACAAACCCAAAAACACTTCCTAAAACAGGAACTAAACCATCAAATGCTGCTTCTGCAGTTTCAGGGCCAGTTACTCCGACAACGGCAAAAGAAAACAAAATATACAAAATTGTGATCACAGCCATTCCTGTAAGAATAACAGCTCCAATTTGAGAAGATCTTTTTCCTAAAACATCTTTTAATTCAGGCACAACGGCTGCTCCGGCCAAAGAAAACAATACAACACCATACGGCAACAAGGCTTGCTTCCAATCTATGGTCAATAAATGTTCAACACGAAGATGAGGAAGAGAAGCAAGAATAATAAACGCAAAGAGAAAAAGAAGAAGACCAATAATCACTACTTCAATTTTTGAGGCAAACTTTAGACCGCGATAAATAAAAAAACTTGCAACACCAGCCAAGGCAAAAGAGCTTGCAATTTCTGGAAGTCCAAACGAAGCCCCGATAAGCAAATGAAAAAATTGTCCTCCAACAATAATGTAAGCGAGCATAGCTCCCCACATGGAAGCCATTAAAGAAATCGTGGCTAAAATACTCCATCCTTTGCCAAGATAAAGACGTGTATACCCAACCAAGCGATGTTTCCCTTTTGTTTGCATCACCACTTCAGCGTACATAAGTTGTAAAAAAGTGAGCAAACCAGCCATCAAAAGTAAAATAAGCAAACCCAAAGAAAATCCACTGTGAGAAAACGCATAAGGGAGACCAAAAACTCCTACTCCAACAATTGAACCAATCATCATTCCAATTGCACGAAAAAAAGTGATTTGGGAACGTGTCATAGAAACAAAATATCATTTTCTCCACAATTATATCACACCTTCTCCAGAGTTCCTTCCTTGCTCACTTAAGAGAGCATGATAAGATGTGCCTGTTATGGCAACAGAACGTATTCCTCCACACAATCTTGAGGCAGAACAATCCCTTATTGGAAGTCTTTTGATTGATAAAGATTCTTTAGTAAGTGTTGCAGATCGTTTGAGTCCAGATGATTTTTATCGTGATTCTCATCGCTTGCTTTTTGATACGATTTTAGAATTGTTTGAACGCCACGAACCTATTGATATTCTCGCTTTGGGAAACCGATTGGAAGAAAGAGGAATCCTACAAAAAATTGGAGGTCGTGCGTACTTAGTAGAACTCAGTAATGCCGTTCCAACCTCAGCCCATGTGGTTCATTACGCAGAAATTATTCAAAAAAAAGCAACCTTGCGTCGTCTTCTTCAAGCGGCTTCACAAATTACAAAATTAAGTTATGAAGAAGAAGAAGATATCGAAGCAACCCTTGATCTAGCAGAGCATGAACTTTTTAATGTTTCAGGAAAATTTAACAAAAATTCTTTTGTTCCTATTCGTAGTGTTTTAAGTGGTGCCTTTGAACGTATTGATGAACTTCACCGCGAACGAGGAAAACTTCGAGGACTTGCCACAGGGTACCCTGAATTAGATAGTCTCCTTGGAGGATTGCAAAAATCTGATCTGATCATTTTGGCTGCTCGTCCTTCGGTAGGAAAAACCTCTCTTGCCTTGGATATGGCACGACATGTGGGAGTAAAAGGAAAAGTACCGGTGGCACTCTTTTCTTTGGAAATGGCAAAAGAACAACTTGTTGATCGTATGATTTGTGCGCAAGGAAATGTAGATTTGTGGAAATTGCGTACAGGACGTCTTTCTGATCGTGATGATGATTTCCCTCGTATTGGAAAAGCTCTTGGAGATTTGTCTGAAGCCCCTATCTTCATTGATGATAATGCCATGCTAAACGTCATGCAGTTGCGTACAAAAGCACGACGTCTCAAAACCGAACACGGACTTGGTTTGATCATCATCGATTACCTTCAGCTTATGGAAGGTCGTATGAGAGGAAATTCAGATAATCGTGTACAAGAGGTGGCAGAAATCTCAAGAGGATTAAAACAAATCGCTCGTGAACTCGATATTCCCGTGGTTGCTTTAGCACAGCTCTCCCGTGCAGTTGAAGCCACAAAACCTGCCATTCCTCGTCTTTCTCATCTGCGTGACTCTGGTTCTATTGAGCAGGATGCAGACGTCGTAATGTTTTTATATAGAAAAGCTGTTGATCGTAATTATCAACCAGAAGATCTCTCTCCTGAGGAAAAAAATCTTGCAGAACTTCATATTGCAAAACATCGCAATGGACCTACAGGTGTGATTCGTCTTTTCTTTGATGGTCGACGTACTTCTTTCCTCAGTTTAGAAAGACGTCAACAAATCACTCCTCCCGCAAATACAAGATCACAAATTCCTCCAAATTTTTCCCCAAAAACAACCATGATTCCTCCTCCTATAGATCCTTCTCCGGGAATGTCTCCTTCTCTTCCTTCGCACGAACTTCCAAGCCATTGAAAACAGCCCTTTTTTCCCGTATGATAAGAATCACAAATCTTAACTACCACTATGTTCAATAAAATCAAAGCCATAAAAGATATTCGCACCCAAGCAAAAACCATGCAAAGTGAATTAGAGTTAATCGAAGAGCAAGGTCGTGCTGCGCACGGAAAGGTTGTTGTCTCTATCAACGGAAATCAAAAAATTCTTTCTGTTCAAATTGATGATGATTTAATGAAAGATAAAGAAAAATTACAAGAAGCGATCAAAGAAGCAACAAATGAAGCCATAAAAAATGTTCAGAAAAAAATGGCTGTGAAAATGAAAGAAATGGGTGGACTTGATATGCTAAAAAATCTGAATATGTAACTATGCGTCGGTTCCCTGACCCGATTCAAAATCTTGTTTCTTCTTTTTCACGATTACCTGGCGTGGGTCCGAAAACAGCGCTACGTTATGTTTATTCTCTACTCAAACAATCTAAAACAGATGTTGAGATGATGGGAGTTGCGCTCCAAAGATTACATCAAGAAATTCGGATTTGCCCAAATTGTTTTACGTATACAGAAATGGAAATTTGTGATATTTGCCAAGATCAATCACGTGATCATGAGACAATTTGTGTGATTGAAGAATCTCGTGATATTGCCACGATTGAAGCCACAGACGAATACAACGGGTATTACCATGTGCTTGGCGGAGTATTGAATCCTCTGGATGGTATTACTCCAGACACCTTGCGCATACGAGAATTGATCAAAAAAATTCAAAATGATTCTCGTGTAAAAGAAATTCTTCTGGCTCTTTCCCCTACCATTCAAGGAGAAACAACCATGATGTACCTGACAAAACAGTTAGAACCTTTGAATGTCCGTGTCACACGACTTGCACGAGGACTCCCCATCGGAGCCACCCTTGAATATGCCGATGAAATCACTCTCGGAGATGCCATTAAGGAAAGAAAAGCATCCAAATCTTGATCATTGATTCTCTTTCTCAAATGTGATAAATAAAACAACGCAAGACTTAAGCCGTTCACGTGGGAGGTATAGGACAATGACTATGAAAGCATTACGTGAACATGCCAATGACCCTATTTGGCATGATGGTGAGAGATCAAAGCTCACGTTCTTTTATCCTCTTCCACTCACTCCTTGGCAAGCTGGTCGATGGACGTTGAAAAACTGGAAGAAAATTGCCGAACACCACATGGTCGATCCTCTGCGAGCACCCTTAAGACTATTGGAGGGTATTCCTGAAACCGAACTTTATGAACTTGGTGGTTTCTGGTGCTGTCAAAGCCCGGATTCTCATATCAGTTGTTTCTTGCACGCGATTGATTTTCTTGTTCCTGATGGCACACCTGTCTTGGCTGCTCAGGATGGAAGAATTATTGAGCTTGTTGACTGCAATGATGAATGGGGTGATGAAAAAGATGAAAATGGCGAATATCTTCATCGTGATCACCTCAACTTTCTGACTGTACATGTTGGCGGAATGGAACGCATACAATACTGTCATCTGGCAAAAGGTTCCGTTCGAACACTTGGTCTGGAAATTGGATCACTGATCAAAGCAGGTCAACTTATTGGAAAAGTCGGAAAAAATGGTGTCACAGACAGAGACCATCTTCATTTCATTGTCTTTCGCGAAGATGTTGCCCATGAAAATCCTTTTGGGATAAAGAGTCTTATTCCTCAATTCCGCCGTTGAATTTCTCAGGGCGGTTTTTTCTTATCAAACTCTCACACGTATGACTTGGAAGAATACTCAAGAATGGCAACAAATGCTTCAAGGCAAGAACTGTCCCATTTGTGAAGATATTCATTTAAAAGAAAACAAACACAGTTTTCTTATCAAAGAACTAGATCAAAGCTATGTTCGCCTTCCAAAAAATCAATCCTGTAATGGGTGGGTGATTGTTTTTCTCAAACGCCATGCCAATGAACTTTTCGAACTTGAAGATCAACAGCAAAGTACATTCATAAAAGAAATTGCTCATGTTGCAAAAGCCGTAAAGAAAGTTTTTGCTCCCATCAAAATCAACTACGCCATTTATGGAAACCTCTGTCCACATGTCCACTGTCATATTCTCCCTCGTCAATTTGATGATGACCCACACACACCTATTAAAATGGATGAAACCGAACGGTTCCTGTCAGATGACGAATATCAAAAGATGATCACACAACTCCGAAAGGCACTTGCACAATCTTCTTAGTCAAAAAACCACCCTAAGCTTGTCAAAGGGTGGTTTTTCTTATCCCCCAATGAATCCTCCCGCCTGAATTTCCCAAAGCTTTCGATAAAGACTTTTCTTTTTTCGTAAGAGTTGTTTGTGTGAACCAACATCAACCACTTTCCCCTGCTCCATCACCACAATCTGATCCATTTTCATAATCGTGGAAAGGCGGTGTGCAATCACGATAGTCGTCTTTCCTTTCATGAGTTCACCCAAAGCTTCCTGAATCAACGACTCTGATTCAGAATCTAAACTAGAAGTTGCTTCATCAAGCACAAGGATTGGCGCATTTTTTAAAATGGCTCGAGCAATGGCAACACGCTGTCTTTCTCCACCAGACAATTTGATTCCCCGTTCTCCAACATAAGTTTCATATCCATCAGATAGATTTTCAATAAACTCATGACATCGTGCTTTCTTTGCTGCCTCAATCACTTCTTCATCAGTGGTATCTCGATTCCCATAGCGAATATTTTCCATTAAAGTTCGATGAAATAAAACCGGATCTTGTGGCACCACAGAAATAGATGATCGTAAACTCTCCAACGTCACCTTCTTAATATCTTGCCCATCAATCAAAATATGGCCTGATTGAAGATCAAATAGACGCAGAAGAACTTTCCCAATGGTCGACTTTCCACTCCCAGAAGGACCAACTAAAGCATAACGTTTTCCTGCTTTAAAGGTCATAGAATACTTTTTCAAAACCGTTTGCCCTTTTTGATACCCAAAACGAACCTTCTCAAAAACAATCTGTGCTTGTGAAATCTTCAAAGGCTTTGCCCCTTTCACATCTCGAATTTCTGGCATCATTAAAAGAATTCCTGCTGATTCTTTTCCATTAGCAATTGCACGATAAATATTTCGAATAACTCGACCGAGACTCCACGTTTTACTGATGATTGTCATGAAATATCCCTGAATCAACGCAAAATCTCCAACAGTCAAAACACCTATTCTCCAATAATGCAGGGCTGTATAAAGCAAAACAAATTCTACAATAATCACGATCCCCGCTTGTGCAGCATCAGCAATTTCACTTAATTGCCATGTTTTAATTGCCATTGCTGACCAGGCTCCTTGAACCTTCTTCAAACGTCCTTTTTCATGCTGAACCCCTGTAAACAATTTGATGTTCTCAAAATTAGTAATCATGTCAGAAAATTCTCCTGCAGATTTTGAATCTGCTTCTGCCATAAGAATGTCATACTTCATTTTCCAACGCGAGTAGAAAAAATGCAGAAAGACCATGATAAGGGTCCCAACAAAAAGCACAAGAGCAATCATGGGCTCACGCAAATATAACACAATAAAACTTCCAAGAAGAGCAATGACCAAACCAGAAATATTCCATACCAAAGCACCAAAAAGATCATCAAAAGCATCTCCAATACGAAAAATTCTTTTTACAAGTGAACCAGAAAAATTGTTTTGATAAAAACGAACAGAGTGAGCAAAAAGGGCTAATGCCATGCTTCGACAAAGTTCTGTGATTGTTAACGGAACAAAATAGGAAGCAAGAACAGCGCTAAAACGCCAACAGATCCAACTGAAAAAACTAATACCCACTAACGCTAATATATAAATAAAAAGTTGATGGATAAGTGTTTCAGGAACCAAAGAGAAATGATTTTTTGAAATTCCATCAATAAATAGTTTATAGATATAAGGATGTACAATGTCTCCAAGCTGCGCAAAAATAACAAAAAATATAATGAGGAACATCATTCCCTTTCGTTTTTTTGCATGAGTCCAAAGGACACCAAGCAGTTGTCTGGTACTCACTTGAGGTTCCTCCATAATTACGTTTAGTATAACAAAAAACACATCGCAGTTGAAGCGATGTGAAGAAACATTATTACCTATCGACAACCATGACAACTTGAACACTGCCGACAGACAGTATGCCATCCCTGACGAATGGCCGAAAGAACGAAATCGAGACCATGCGGAGCACGGCGAAATACAGGCTTGACGTAGGGTCTTCGCATGAGAGTTCCTTTGGCACGTGTTGCTTTTTTAGCATAACAAATCATTGACATTTCGCCAATACTACGCTACGTTGATCTCCTGCTCTTTCAAAGGAGACCGATCATGCGTGTTCTCATTACCGGGATTGGAAATGTGGGAAAATCCCATTTTCGCAGATATCTCTATCAACAGCTCAAAATCAAACTTGCACAAACAGATCGACAGGTAAAGCACTATGATGTTGATCGGTTTGCCCATTTGCGTCATAAGGATGATGAAGACCTGCTCATTGATTTTACGTTTCAAAGTCTGGAAAGAGAAACAATTGTTCTGATCGAAGATGTTCATGGCGCCACAGGAAACGGTCTTTTGCCCCTGAATGACTATGATCATGTTTTTTACATCCAGGCTGATCCGCTAACGCATGTGCAATTTTGGCTTGGACGCGCGCAAATCTGGTTTAAAGAAGGTCGTTATGATTGGGATAATGATCGAGGACGTTTTTATGGAACACATCGAAAAAATGATCTACGAAACGTTCCTGGTATTGCCCGTTGCGTGTTCCGTCAACTTTGGCAACGCAAGGAAATCGAACACGATTTGGTACGTCTCAGTCGTGCTCATGCAAGACTGCATCTGATACAAGCAAAGGCAACAAAAAACGGGCCAGTCTTTTCACCGATCCCGCCCAACTTTTTGGATGAATGCCTTTATGGCTAGTCCGAGGCCCGCAAGGTCTCGGTTTTTTGTTTTTACAAAATCGCTTGAAGTTCTTGCATGGCTGATTCGATCAAATCAACATTTTGTTCTTTGATTCCGCGCATCAAAAAAGCTTGTGCGCGCTCCAAAAAAGCAAAAACGATTGCCTGTTCAAGAACATCCAGTTCTAAATCATGAAGCATGCGCGAACACTCATACCCTTCCAAAAAAGCTCCAACCTCCTCCTGATTTGTACACCATCCACGTATCGCTTGCCCTATATCTAAAATAAATGGCCCGACATAACTGCGATCAAAATCGATCACTCCAACAATCTTTCCCTGTTTCCAAAGAATATGCCGTTTTCCAAAATCTTCATGGAGCATGCCACTTGGAAGGGTGTTTGGAAAAATGATCGTTTTTAGTTTTTCTTCAAATGAATGAACAAAATCCTGAGCTTGCAAAACATCAGATGCCAAAATGGCGACTTTGTTCTCCTGCCAATAAGTGCCAACACGTTCAAGATCCCATTTGTGCGCACGTAAATAAGTTGGTACGTAAGTCTCAGATGCGCGATGAATAGATCCGAGCATTTCACCGGCCATGGCAATCTGTTCTTTATTTGGATTCCCAAGCGCTTCCCCTGACAAAAATCTTCGTAAAAATCCGTAGGATCCTTCAAAATCAACCAGAAAATCATTTGATCGTGTCGGAATGACCTCTCCGACGGGAATATCACATTGTTGCAAATAGTGTAAAAACAAAACTTCCTCCATCACTTCTTCTTTTTCACGCGCTTGCGGTCCCTTTGTGGGATTAAAACGAATAACAAAATCTCCAGAGCTCGCATGAACAAGAAAGGTCTGGTTTCCTGAGGAAGGAAGACGAGTCACATGCTCAATCAATCCAATGTGATAATTCTTTTGAACGAGTAACCGAATCGTATCCATATGCGATTAGCATAACATATTTCTTTGTAAAAAATCACCGTTCTAAACGGTGATTTTTTCAATTTTGATTTTAGTAAATGGTTGTCGATGACCAACATTTCGACGATAACGGACTTTTGGTTTGTACTTAATCACGGAAACTTTCTTTTCTTTTCCGTGCTCGAGAACGGTTGCGGTCACCATGGCACCTTTCACTTCTGGTGTTCCCACTTTAACATCGGTTCCTTCTTCATCTGTCACCAAAAAAGGTTGAAAATCGAGTGTTGCTCCTGGCTCTTGTTCTAAGAGCTCTATGTGTAACTCTTGCCCTTCTTTGACAAGGTATTGTTTTCCTCCAGCTTGAATCACTGCCAACATAGATGTAGACGCGGCTCCTGTGATCTTCAATCCAGTGTGCCTGCGAAAATTATGAATGAGATAAAATGTGGGAAAAGTATAACGTTATTGCAGTTGAATGTCAAGTCTGTCCCCTATCTTGACTCCGTATTTTTTCGCAAATCCTGCACGCACCTCTAAAACTCGATCCACGGGGACCGAGGATGTATAAATAGTCAATGGCTCTGTAAACTCCACAGGAATATTTTCTATCACTCCAACAACCCTATTCTCATTAATCCAAATTATATCTATAGGAATCACCATCCCCTTCATCCAATAATTCACTTCTTCTTGCGTTTCTTTATAGACAAATAACATTCCTTCATTATCAGAGAGTTCTTTCACTCCTGCAAGACCTTGTTTCATCTCTCTGAGATCATCAGCAACAGACGCCGTAACTTCTGGCCCTCCTTCAAAATTGATTTTGACAGAAAAAGGATCACCCACAAAAAAATAAAAAATGAGAAAAAAACAAAAACACAAAAAACCGACAATGATCCAAAAATATTTCCCTAACTGCATACTTCTTGTTTTTCTTTTTGTACAAGATAAAGAGCAGCAAGAAACATCATAACTCCAAGAACAATGAGTGCAACAAGTTTTTCTTTACTTTGAAAAAAGAGGGTGGTGATACCGAAAAGTGTCGCAAGAAAAACATAAAGAAACACGATGCGACGCTGCCCCCAATGAAGATCAAGAAGACGGTGATGTAGATGTTTGCGATCCCCTCGAAAAATAGAATGTACGCCTCCTTGAACATATCGACGTACAACAACCCAAATCAAATCCAGAAAAGGAATTCCAAGAACAAGAAGTGCTGTGGCAAGTTTCCCCCCTGAAATCACTGCCAGTGTTCCCAAAAGAAACCCCACAAAAGTACTTCCTCCTTCTCCCAAAAAAATAGAAGCCGGATGAAAATTCCAAAACAAAAATCCAAACAATGCCCCAATAGAAATAGCAGAAAGTAAAGCAACGTCAGGTTGATAATAACTCACGGTTAATGCGAGAAGAAGAATCATCAAACTCCCAACGGTTGTCACAGAAGTCGCTAAACCATCAAGTCCATCCAAAAACTTTGTCGTATACATCACAATCATAAGCCAAGTAAATACAAGGAGATCGGATTGCCACCAAGAAAGATAGAGAACTCCTCCAAAAGGATTGGTGAGCTTCTCCACTTCGATACCAAAAACAATCACCGTGATTGCTGCAAGAATTGGAAACCAAATAGAGTAAGAAGGACTGAGCTCAAATCGATCATCAAAAAATCCTCCAATCATCAGAATGAGACCACCTAAAAGAAATCCCCAATATTGTTGTTGGGTAATTTCTCCAGATGTTAAAAAATCCGTTGTAAACAATAAAATGATGATGACGCTAGCGACCGCAACATAAATAGCGATTCCTCCAAGCCAAGGTACGGCAATGCGATGGATTTTTCTTTGAAGTAATGGACGATCCACAATATCAAAATGAACAGCAATACGTTTCACAGCTACCGTACCAATAAAGGAAACTGCAAAGGCAACCAGTGCCCAACTAATAAGGATATTGATCATAAAATATTGACTTTATTGTAGCATAGATGAAAAAGATGAACAGGAGCAAGATGAACAGGAGCATTGACAAAAAAAGTAAATGATGGTTTGGTGAAAGTAGTTCCTTCTAGACTTCACCTTTTTCCTTTTGGAGGAAATATGGCAAAAGATCCAACTTTTCCGCTTCCTCCTCCAAGTGTAAATCTGGATGAGCAGGCCGTTCGAAATGCGATCGGAAACTTAAATCGTTGGATTGAAAGAAATAGAAAAGAAGTATATGAAAAAAAATCTGATCTCTTTTATTCTGTGCCGAGTTTGATTCTCCATGAAGATCGTTTCTCACTTTTTCTTCAATGGATCAAAAAGAATGGATGGATGTTCGAGGTACAATCTATTCCTTTTGCAAAACGACTCAAACTTATTCCCCCAGATCAACCGAGTTTTTTCGAAAAAAATAAATCACGTCTTTTTTTTGTTGTCGTGGGGATTGGACTTGTCGTTCTCCTTATCTCTTTTTTTGGAACAAACTCTTGACTTCACTCCTCTCATGAGGAGTATTTTTTTGGATCGCAAGAATGAAATATGCTTTCTCGTGTGATAAAATAACTTCATATGCCAGAGAAACAACCACTCTATAGTCCGGAACAAGCTAAGGAGGAACGAAGAACACACATTGAGCTTTCACCCAAGCAAGAGCAAGACATTCGTTTCATTACGCTTGGGATTGAAGAAGTAGACCCAGAGGTGCGAGAACTAGCTGTAGAAGATGTTATTCAAACACTCCAAAATGGTCATCCACTCAGTCGTATTGTCACAGGTAAAGAAGGTGAGCTTCAAGGCTATATTGCCTGTGAGGACTTTATTCCTCACGAAGCGTATGTGAAGTATCTTGGTGGTTCTGGTATGGGAGGTCGCAACCTTTTCCTTGAGGTCCCTAGGTTTTTGAAATACGCCAAAGAGCAGGGATATGTAAAAGTGAATTTTCACGGTTGGAATGAACGCCTTAACAAAGCACTCGAGCGCTTCGGGTTTCATAAAGTTCGAACAGACACACAGGGAGATCTGTCCGCAGACTTTTATGAAATAGATCTGCAACCCAAGAAGACCCAAGAAGATGTAAGTCGAGAACGACAAGAAGCGTTTGAGAACAAGTATCTTGCCAAACTTAATCGAGATTATGAAACAACTTTGGCAACGTTTTCAGAAAAGGCACCGAAAGATGCGGAAGGTAATCCAACCGGTGAGCCATCAAGCAGAGAGGTGAAGACCAGACTCATTGAAGAGACCTATCGCAATCTCTCTGTTCGTCTTGCACAAACAGCGGATTTCACGTTCGGTGATATTCAAAAAGCTGTGCTGAAGCTAAAACTTGCTCGTTACTTTCAAAATAACGATGTCTGCGACCTGAATACGCTTTATGACGCGCTTAGAGAAAGTCCAAAATTCTTAAACACAGACAAAGGTTCGCTACATCGTTTGTTTGAAACACATGAACAAAAGACTCTTCAAAAAATTGCAGAGATGCGTCGCAAGCGCGCTGAAATGACAGGAGAAGAGAGGTTCAATCCTTTTGAGTGGGTGTACCAAACAGAAGATCATGAGTATGCGTTAGCACGACTTTTGAACATGCCACACCTAGAGGAAGAATCTGAGTATATGAATCACTGTGTAGGAACTTCCAATTCGTACATCAACAAAATGAAACGCGGTGAAGTGGAGATCTTTTCAGTCCGCATTGCGCCAAAAGTTGATGAAGCAACAGGAAAGCTCACACAAGATACGCCAGTCCTGACCATTGAGTATAATGTGAAGACCGGAGTGATTGAACAGATGAAAAAAAACGATGACGAGTATTTGAGTCCAAATGATCCATACTATAAAAACGTGATAGAAATTCTCAAGGCATTAAGAGCATCCAAGCTGGATACGGGCAAACCTCGCACTATTCGTTCTATTGCCAAGTCTGAAACGCAGCATTTCCCAGACCCAAAACAGGGATACATCCTTACGGATGAAGGCGAAGTATCTTGGGAAGATTACGATCCAAAGAGTGAATTATTAGTGCTCAAAACATCAAGTCTTGAAACAAGTGCTACAACACCAAGAAAGATCCTTGCGAAAATGCTTGTTGTCCTTCAAGGTATTAATGTAGAACCCATAGCAATCGCCAGAACACTTGATGAAATCGACAACACGACGTGCATCTATGTTGGAGAACTGCAACCAGGATTTTTTGGGCAGATTCCAGATTCAGTGGAGCACATCTATACCTCACCAGATCGCAAAGAAATCTTGCGTCAAACCATTGAGGTAGGTGGAAGGAATTTCACTGGATACATTGAAGAGTTGAAAGCACACGGGCTTTCAAGTATGGAAAAACACGAAGAGACAAAAGCATGGCTTGAGAGGATTGATGCACAGGGTATCGTGCTCACAAAGGAAACACGAGCATTCGTTGAACAACTTGTACAGGCAGGAGTGAACATCTCAGACCAGGCAAAAGCGATGATGGAACATGAGGATTTTCAAAAATCCCTTCGCATAGAAGATGAAGCTGAACCAGATTGGAGAAAGTGGAAGTTAAAACCCGCACAGGACATGGATTTCATTCGGCTATCCGTGGCCGACCTCAATATCCAAGGCACGCCAACAACGGACGTCATCTACGCTCGCGCGCAAGAACTTGGCCTTGAACTCGTTCCTCTGGAAGCTTGTCCAACCTACCGTTTAGCAACGCTAGATCAGGCTATGGATGATTGGGTCTATATGGGCATGAAACAAATTTCAGGCCCCGGCGGCCGCCCGTACGTCTTCCGCGTGGAGCGCAGCGGGGGCGGCCTGTGGCTCCACTGCTATTGGGCGAGTCCGGGCGACCTGTGGGTTCCTGGCCTCAAGTTTGTGTTCCGTCTCCGCAAGTCGGAATCTTAGATCTTTTGTTCCTATGTCTTTTTAGATCCTTGGGCTCTTTGATATTTTGACCCTTTGATGCTCTAGCTCTTGGATTCTTTGAATGAGCACGAACAAAACTCGGTCACTTTTTTCTATAAAGACTGGTGCGCTGACGTTTTGGTTACTCTTGTGTTAAAAATCCGCCCTTTCGGCGGATTCCTTTTATTCAAGAGATTTTCTTAAGCTTGCCATTAGCGTCAGATAAAATCGTAAATTGTGAATCGTGGCTAAACGTAAAGCAAGTAATTCATTTATAGAAAACAGATGGCGTAAATAAGCGCGTGAAGTTGTATTGCAAGCCTCACAATCACAATACGAATCAATAACATTTTGATCAAGAGTATATCTCTCGCTTTTTATGTTCATTTTTGTATAAAAATCTTCAGGACAAGATTGCCAGTCTACGGTCATTGGATCTTGATTCCATGTAAACAAAGTTCCATGACGCGCATTGCGTGTAGGAATCACGCAATCAAACAGATCTACTCCTTGGTGGACATAATAGACAATTTCTTCAGGCATGCCCCCTCCCATAAAATAACGAGGTTTCTCCTTTGGAAGAAGCGAACAAACGAATTCCGTCATCTGATAGGCATCTTCACGTGGTTCTCCCACAGAAAGTCCTCCAATCGCATATCCATCAAAATCAATCTCTAATAATCCCTTCACAGAAAGTTCCCTCAAATCTGCATGGGTTCCTCCTTGCACAATGCCAAAAACTTTTTGTGAAGGACTTTTTTGCATGGCTTCTTTTGATCGAGTTGCCCAACGAAGCGATCGTTCCATTGCATCTTGATAGCGCTCCTTATGAGAATCTCCTGCAGCAACATCATCAAACTGCATGACAATATCTGCACCAATAGCCTGTTGCATTTCCATGGATATTTCCGGAGACAAAAAAATGTATGATCCGTCGATATGCGATTGAAATGTCACTCCTTCTTCTGTCGTTTTGTTGATTTTTGCTAAACTAAAAACTTGATAACCTCCACTGTCTGTAAGTAAAGGCTTCTCCCACCCCATAAATTTATGGAGGCCTCCCAATTTTTTCATAGCTTCAAGACCGGGACGTAAAAAAAGATGATAGGTATTGGAAAGAAGAATTTGTGCCCCAATCAGCTCATTCATATCTTTGACAGAAAGAGTCTTTACCGCACCTTTTGTTGCAATGGGCATAAAACACGGCGTTTCAATAATGCCGTGTGGAAGTGTAAGTCGCCCTCTTCGTGCTTTTCCTTTTGTGTTGATCGGTTCAAACATGTTTTTTACCTTTCTTATCCCTCCAATTTTAATTCCTCTAAAAGTTGTCTTTGTTTGCGACTTAACTTCTTTGGTGTCATGACTTTGATAATCACAATTTGATCTCCACGTCCAGAACGCATTGGGACTCCTTTTGCTTTCAAACGAAATTGCGTTCCTGATTGTGTACCCGCTGGAATCTTCAAATCTCCTTTTCCTTCTACTGTCTCGATCTCGATTGTGTCTCCAAGGGCTGCTTGAGTAAACCCAATTTCAGCCTCTGAATAAATATGTTGACCTTCGCGATGAAATCGTTTATCTGTTCGTACACTCAAACGGACAAATAAATCTCCAGCGATTCCTCCTTTGACTGATTCACCTTCTCCGTGTACACGAAGGACAGAACCTTCTTCTACTCCTGAAGGGATCGTAATACGAAGTGTTTTCTTCTTTTTTTCTACTCCCAAACCCTGACAGGCATCACAAGATGTTTCTGGAATCTCTCCACTTCCTTGACATACTTCACAAGTCTGTTTTGACTGGATCACTCCTAAAATAGTTCTTTGAGCTTGCACGATGACTCCACTTCCTCCACACCGCTCGCACGTCTTTTGTTTTGTTCCTGGCTCTCCTCCTGTTCCTCCACAACGCTGACAAAAAGAAGTTTTTGCGATATTTATCTCTTTTTCTACACCAAAAACGGATTCTGAAAAGGTAAGGTCAAGATCCATTTGAATATCCCCTCCGCGTTTTCGTGTTTGTCTTGCTCGACCTCCTCTTCCTCCGAAACCAAACATATCACCAAATAGATCTCCTAAATCTTCAAAGCCTCCTTGTTGAGAGAATCCAGAAAAATCAAAACCACCGAAACCTTGTCCAGATCCCCCTCCAAAACCTTGAGAACCATCAAACGCTCCTGATCCAAACTGATCATACTGCGCGCGTTTCTTTTTATCCTTCAAGATCTGATAAGCCTCATTAATTTCTTTAAACTTTTCTTCATTCCCTCCTTGCTTGTCTGGATGATGTTGATGAGCAAGAGCACGAAAAGCTTTTTTAATCTCTTCTTCACTTGCCGTGCGTGAAATACCTAAAATCTGATAATAATCTTTGCCCATACTTAGTCTCCTTTAAATAATTTGAGAGCAAGAACAGAAAGCTGAAAAATCATGAGCAAAAAAACAAAAATAATAATCCCTGTCATCAGGTGCCATTTTGCAAAGCTATAAGTAGCATCAATCCAAAAAGAACAATCTTCAGGAGGCGGAATAACCGCCTCCTTTTTGACACACCCTTCTTGAAGTTCTGCAAAACCTACGAGCTTTTCATCAAACGTGATTGGTTCCCTCCCTTGCACTCCTGTCATATTTATTCTTCATTTTTTTCTTGAAACTCAGCATCAATAGGTCCTTCTTCATTTTTAGGTTCTGTCGATTTATTTTTCGTCTGCTCTTGTGTTGAAGCTTGTTCTGCTTGATACATTTTTGCCCCAACTTTTTGTGCAGCTGTAGAAAGAGTGTCTGCAGCTTTCTGAATAGCTTCATGATCTTCTCCATCTTTCACAAGACGTAACGCTTCAATCTTCTCTTCTACTTCTTTCCGTTCTTCTGCAGAAATTTTTTCTCCAGCGTCTTGCAACATTTTTTCTGCAGTATAGATCATGGTATTCGCCAAGTTTTGATGTTCCACATGTTCTTTTCGTTTCTTGTCTTCTTCTGCATGTTCTTCTGCCTCCTTTTTCATTCGATTAACTTCTTCATCAGAAAGACCTGTTGAAGCTGTAATAGTGATGTTCTGACTTTTTCCTGTCGCTTTATCTGTTGCAGAAACATTTAAAAGGCCATTTGCATCAATATCAAATTTCACTTCTACTTGTGGAATTCCACGTGGTGCAGGAGGAATCCCTGAGAGTATGAAACGTCCAAGAGTCTTGTTTCCTTCTGCAATTTCACGTTCCCCTTGTAGAATATGGATCTCCACCGTATTTTGATTATCTGCAGCTGTTGAGAAAATTTGTGTTTTTGATGTTGGAATTGTGGTATTTCGCTCAATCAATTTTGTCATCACTCCTCCCAATGTTTCAATTCCTAAAGAAAGCGGTGTGACATCAAGTAAAAGAACATCTTTCACTTCTCCTTGAAGGACTCCTGCTTGTACAGCAGCTCCTAAAGCAACGACTTCATCTGGATTCACACTGATATTTGGTTTTTTCCCAAAGAAATTTTCTACGAGCTGTTGAATCATAGGCATGCGTGTCATTCCGCCCACCAAAACAACTTCTTCTATTTCTCCTTTTTCTAACCCTGCATCTTTAAGAGCCTTCTTCACAGGCTCTAAAGTTTTATGTGCAAGATCGTGACAAAGCTCTTCAAGTTTTGCACGTGTCATGGTTTTGACCAAATGTTTAGGTCCACTGGCATCAGAGGTGATAAAGGGTTGATTGATTTCTGTTTGTTGTGCTGTAGAAAGTTCTATCTTCGCGCGTTCTGCTGCGTCTTTGACACGTTGCATGGAAAGCGCATCCCGAGAAAGATCAATTCCTTCTTCTTTTTTAAATTCATCCATGATCCAATCAATAATCACACGATCAAAATCATCTCCTCCAAGATGAGTATCTCCATTGGTTGATTTCACCTCAACCGTATTTTCTGAAACATCCAAAACAGAAACGTCAAATGTTCCGCCTCCAAGATCGTACACGACAATCTGCTGACCAACTTTTTTATCAAAACCATAAGCAAGTGCAGCAGCGGTTGGTTCATTGATAATACGACTTACCTTCAATCCGGCAATTTCTCCAGCTACTTTTGTGGCATTGCGCTGTGCATCATCAAAATAGGCTGGAACCGTAATTACGGCTTCTGTGATAGTTTCTCCAAGCTTATCTTCAGCATCTTGCTTTAATTTTTGTAAAATCATGGCAGAAATTTGTTCAGGAGTATATTCCTTTCCTTCCATTTTTACACAAACCCCTTCTCCTTTCTGCACCATTTCAAATGGCATAACCTTTCGATCATGTTGCACTTCTGTATCATCCCATCTACGTCCAATCAAACGCTTGATCGAAAAAAGAGTGTTATGTGGATTTGTCACCGATTGTCGCTTCGCAGAAAGACCCACAAGCCGTTCCCCATTTTTTGCAATGGCAATAACCGAAGGTGTGGTTCTTGCTCCCTCTTTATTTTCTAAAACTTTTGGCTGACCTCCTTCAATGATCGCCATGCAGGAATTAGTGGTTCCAAGATCGATTCCGAGAATTTTTCCCATACGTTCTTCTTTTCATTAATGAATAATGAATCAATAAGTTATTAATCTCTGGGGATGTACAGAGCACATCCCCATCCTTAATCTCCTATTTCTTCTTTGGTTTCTGTTCAATTTTGACTTTGATTTTCTTTTCTTTTGTTTGTTCAGCTTTTGGCACGGAAATCTTTAATAAACCATCTTCAGAAATCGCATGAGCTTTTTCACCTTGCACATGAGTAGGGAGTGGAATAGTGCGTTGAAAACTTCCACGACGAATTTCGCGATGAACATAATTACGATCTTCCACTTCTGTTTTCTTTTTCATTGTTCCTTTTACATGCAAGATATCCTCCTGGATAGAAATCTCGACTTGATCTGGATCAACTCCTGCTAAAGGAATCTCGATAACGACGGCATCTGCAGTTTGATAAATATCTGCGGAAGGAATGAATCCTTCCAAAGAACGCATGGTGCGTTGTGAAAAACCTTGAAAAAACTTCTCAAAATCCTCAAATGGATCCATAGGAAGAAAGGGAGACCATTTTACGATGGACATAAGAATATAAAATTATGAGTAAAGAACATTACAAATTGTTGATGATTACCAGCGCAGGACGAATAACTTTCTCTCCCATCTTCCATCCACGTGTCACAACTTCCAAAATCATTTGATCATCTTCCTTCTCTTCTTTTCGATGAGAGATAGCCTCATGTAAGGAAGGATCGAAAATTTCTCCCATAAAACCAAAAGGTTGTGCCCCAAAACCAGCGAGAACTTGTTCAAGTTGTGTATTGACATGAAGTAATCCATCTGCCCATTGGACTGCTTCCGAAGACAATTCTTGAGGTTTGTGTTTAAGTGCTTGGTCAAAATGGTCAAGGACAGGAAGGATCTCCTGCACAATATCTTCTTTTGTGGATCGACGCATGGCATCTTTTTCTTGAAACAATTGTTTTTTTAAATTGTCATAATCAGCCAAAGCCCGTTTCCACCCTTCTAAATAGTCCTGACATTTTTGACAAGGATCAGAAGATATTGTTTGTGTTTCTTCGTTTTTACTTTTTTTCATACATGATTAGTTTTGAAGAAGATCTTTGGCTTGTTGAATAAGTGAAAGATTTTTTCGATAATCCATTCGCACAGGACCTACGAGCCCGAGTAAACCGACTTGATGATTCCCGAGCGAATATTTTACAAGGATCGTGGACATATTTTTCCCAAAAGGATTTTCGCTTCCGATCATCACACATGGTTCTTGCGAAATCTGTTCAAAAATTTTTGTAATCACTTCATCAAATTGATCGATGAGTTCAGAAAGTGTTTGCAGTTGAGAACGGTCTTGAAAATCTGGTTTTCCAAACAAATTTGAAACACCTGTGTAATAACTCCAATGTGGATCAAAAGCAACAATCACAGTTTCTCCAGACAAATCCACAAGTGTTTTCGCAAGAGTTTTAAGAAGTTGTTCTTCATCTGTCATAGCTTCTATGGCTTTTCGCAACTTTGCTCCCCCCGTGACCTTCTCTTGAATAGGTAATGAATGTTGTAAATAAAATAAGTACGCTTTTTCTGTGGGGACACGTCCTGCAGAAGTGTGAGGCTGACGCAAATATCCTTCCTGTTCAAGCACACTCATGTCGTGTCGGATCGTGGCAGAAGAAACAGCAAGTTGATATTTTTGCTGCAAAAACTTTGAACCAATTGGTTCAACTGTTTTGATGTACTCTTCGACGATCAATTGAAGAATGTGTTCTTGTCGATAATTCATAAAATTAGCACTCTCTATTATAGAGTGCTAATTTCTCTTGTCAAGGTGTTTGTCCCCTTTTCTTTTTACAAGCGATCTAATTCCTGATCAATGACTCGTAAATCTCGTTGTAAATGTTGATAACGCCTATGTGCAATTTCTTTCGTGGAGTATCTTCCTGAAAAAATAACATCAATACGTGCTTTTCTTTTAACCAAATCTCCCTGTTCAAGTTTTAAACTTCTTTCTTTTTGTTGACGTACAGAAACAGGTATTTTTTCAAGAACAAGCTGATCTAACCTTACTTCAATATCTCGAATATGATCGAGAAGTTTTTGTCGCTCTTCAAATAGATGAATTTCTGATTGAAGAGATTCGCGTTCTTGCAATAATGTTTGTTTCCTTCGATCTGCCATTACCTGTGCTTCTATTTGCCCTGGATTTTTCACTGGAAGTGCTCGAAAATGCGCACGAAAACGTTCTAATCCAATCGCTCGGTGTCTTTTCTGCTCTTCAAGATCTTCTAAACGCTTTTGTGCTTCCTGATAATCATGAGTTGCACGATCCATTCCTTCTTGAGCGTCTTTCCCTTGCCGAAGAAGTTTGTGTTCTCTTCGATCACTACTTACCTGCCACAATTCTACGTCAAATCTTCCTACTTCTCGATTTTTTGTTTCTCTTCCGTTTGGATCAAGGAGTAAATAAACCCGACGCTTTTCATCATAACCTCCAATACGCCACTGAACACGTTCTATCCCTTTTCCCCCAAGGGAAGCAACAAATACACGCTCTCCAACAAAAAAAGGTTTTGGAAGATCTACTTCTACACATAAAAGTCGATCGAGAGAAAGAGTGCATACTTCTTCTGCATGCGCCTTCCTTGTTTCTGCGAGTTGTTTTTCTAAATCATAAATCTCTTCAAAAGACTTATTTTGTTCTTTGGCCTCCAGCAAGCGACCTTCAAGTATTCCCATTTCACTTTGTAGTCGAAAAACTTTTTGTTCAGAATGTCTTAAATCTGTTTGATTCAAACGTCTTTCTGTAGATGAAGTTTCTGATTGTTTAAAGTTTCGTTCTGCAATTTCATGAACGATAGCAGCAATATCCACGGACGCCCCTAGAGTAAGTTCTTTTTGCATGGCGACTTTTGTGCGTTGTTGAATGGCTCGTTCAATCGTTTTTGCATCATATCCACGAACCATCACATCCTTTAGCTCTTGATAAGAAAGGTGATCTGCCACTTCTTTTGAAAGAAGAAGCAAACGATCCCCTAGTTGAACTTCCACGCTCTGAACACGAATTTCTGCATTCCCTTCTGAAGAAATTCCATGATGAGTAGGACTTTGCAAAGCAACAAGGTTTTCACCACGACGTAAATAGGCACGTGTTGATCCCACTGAACCAATATGCAAATAACGCTTTCCATCTGGTTGAATCACTTCTCGCAAAAGGGTAATGGAAACATCTTTTTGACCGCGAGGTGGAATATGTTCTTGAAGAAAATGTTGCACTAAACGTAATTGCGCTTCGTTCATAGCAGTAGAAATCGTTAAACGCGCATGACTCCTTGCTTGTTTTGTTGATTGTTGTCTGGTGATATTCTCTATCTCCTTTTCTAAAACTCCTCCACAACGACTAGCAAGCAATTCAGCTACAACTTGAGCGCTTCCATTTTTTACTTGTCCATCGATAATCGCAAATAATCCATGATCTGCATCATGGATTTTAATTTCTGTATCCCCCTGACGACAAGGATTCTCTGGATCAAAATATAGCTCTTGAGCTGTATTGACCACAGGATCTCCTTCATTCACAATGTTTGATGCTGTTCTTTTTTTCTCATTTCCTGTACGCATATCAAAGGAATGAGAAGAATCAACGCCCCATCTCATACTCATTCTGATTTCTTTTTTGATAAGACTGGAAAAACTTTTTCTAAACGCTTTTCTCCCTGTATTTCTTGCTGTCTCTCAGTCTTCCAGTTTCGACGTTGTGTTTTCTGAGAATCGAGCAATTCTGTAAACTTTTGTCCTCCAAGAACACTGGGCACAATCACATAGGTTGCTCCTGCGTGATAACATTTTTCTGCATCTTCTTGACGGTGTGCAGCCACAACGACTATTCCTCGATATTTTTGATGACGAAGATAACTGATTAAAGACAAGCTTACGCTTACATCAGGAATAGTTGAAATAATAAGACGAGATTTTTCTGCGTGTAATTCAGAAAGAAAATTTTCATCTCCTGCATCGCCATAAATAACGGGCTCTCCGTTTTCGCTTAATTCACGAATCACTTGCGGATCAAAATCAACAACGGTGTAAGACTGATGAAGTTTTTTTATGCTCGGAAGTAAAACGTTTCCCATGCGATGAAATCCACACAATAAAACTTTTGTCGGTTTGTGTTGCTTCAACGCTTCATCCTCTAAAACTTGCTTTGGTTCAATATAATGAAAAAAAGGATGTAGCCATTCATACACCTGCATGTTGTGCTTGATTAAATAAGAACTCACCGCGATTGTTAAGAGAGCTACGGAAGTCACAATCACTAAAATACTTTCATCCAGATGTCCGGCAGCAATTCCTGCAGCAACGACAATAAAAGAAAATTCAGAAATTTGCGCTATAGCCGTTCCTGTTAAAAATCCTGTACGTGGATGATATCCTAAAGAACGCATGATCAAAAGAACGACAAGTGGATTGCTGATAAGAATAAAAAGTGAAAAAGCAAGGGTTGGAATGAGTGCTGCAGAAAGTTCATGAATATTCAGTCGTGTGCCTAAGACAACAAAAAACATGATCAAAAAGAAATCGCGTAAAGGACGAATTTTTGCGTTAATTTCACGATGATACATGGTTCCTGAAAGCGTGACACCCGCAATTAATGCACCAATCTCAACTCCAAAACCAAACCACGTTAAAAGCCCTGCAATAAAAAAACACCAAGCAAGAGCAAAGATAATGAGTAACTCTTGAGAACGTGCAACATAGGAAAGTAGATGTGGAACCACTTTTGCAGAAACAAACCAAAGAACAGGCACGATAATAATTCCTTTCAGAAGTGACCCTACCAGAACACCTTCGAGAGTTGCCCCGCTGGCAAAAGCTCCTATTCCAAGCAATAAAATCATGGCAATAAAATCTTGCACTAAAAGAAATCCGATACTGATACGACCATAAAGAGTATCGAGCTCTTCTTTATCACTAAGCAACTTCACCACAATAATTGTACTAGAAAACGTAAAAGCAATGGAAAGATAAATGCTCGCGATAGTTTCAAATCCTAATAACTGTCCAACAATAAACCCTGCCACTGCAGTAAAAAGAACTTGTCCAACACCTGTGGCAATAGAAATACCTCCAACATCTTTCATACTACGCCAGTTCAATCCAAGACCAACCGTAAAAAGCAAAAAAGCTATGCCAAGTTCAGACATGACATCAAACATTTCTGTGGAATGTGTGACTGCTAAAATACTTGGTCCCACGATCACTCCCGCAATAATGTAGGCAATGATCAAGGGCTGGCGAAAACGATAAACCAGCATGGACAAAATTGCTGCCACAATGAGAATAAATCCAAACTCAAAAAAAAGTTCCTCCAACATAGTATTGATAGTATACCATAGCTTTTATGTTTTTTTCTTTCTTGACAGGTGGAAAAGAGCTCTCTAGGATACATATGCAAGCTCTTTCTGGAGGAACACATGGACATGCCAACCTACATTTTCGTTGTCACAGTCTTTCATAGTTCTGATCATGGAAATGTGAGCTCTCTTTGTGTGGTAACCACACACTTGCTACATGCGACAAATGTTCTCAGACACCTCAAAGAACTCGGTTATATTCAATGGTTTTCATCCACTGACCACGGGGTCTTGATCCAACGTTTAGAAATTAATCGCTACTACGAAAAAGAAAGTTTGCAAACACACGATCACCTTCCTATTCCTGGTTCTTATTCACAAGTCATCTTTTTCCGTTGGTCCAAAAATGGATGGTTAACTCCTGAATATAACAAAGAGACTATTCGTCAAATGGGTCTAATGACTCAAATCCGTCCAGAAATGCTTGAACCATTTTTACCTTGAGCTTCCTCAAGGTTTTTTTTACTAAAATGAGCCCTTCCACGGGCTAAAGCCGGGTGTTCCTTTTTTGGCTCATCCAAACATTTTTGTGTCATCCCGAGCGAGGTTACAAATACCCCTGTCATCCCGAGCGAGAACATAACCCCCCCCCTGTCATCCCGAGCGAGATTATCGTCGAGCCGAGGGATCTTGAGTTATTCGAAATTTCTCCACTCGTTAACAGAAAACTCCTTGGTCGTTTGGATGAGAATATACCTACCACAAAACCGATCTGTGTAGATCGGTTTTGTGTCCGGGATTATCCAAACATTAAGACTTCTGGTTTCAAAATGAGCAAGGCTCCTAAAACCAACATTAAAATTCCACCAATCAAGAAAGAATAACGCGTATATTTTGTGGTAAGACCAGTAATTTGCAAAGTGATCATTGAAACAACAAAGACAATCATGTCATCCAACATGAACACAAAAATATAGAGAAGGAGGAGGAGATAATATTCCCATCGAGGAAGATCACTCAAAGCAATAACCTGCGTGTAAACCGCAGGAAGTCCTGCTGAGCAAACAAGCTCAACCAGATTCACAGCAAATGCTAAAAGGATAATTCCCCCAAGAGCAAAAAGAAATTTTTGATTTTGTGTCACTTTTTTTAAGCGATCAAAAATACTTTTTCGATTCTCATTTGCTGTCACTTTACATGTCGCATCTTTATTTGTGAAATATTCACGAATGTTATATCCCCCACTCGTCAAAGCAACTAAACCAATAAGCAATCGGACCCACACAATCAATCCAATGAAAAGGAAAAAATTCAACCATGCAGCAAGGAAAAGAAAATACACGAAAGCCGATGTTCCAATGAAAGCTCCTCCTAAAATCCACATGCGACGTTTATTTCCCATGTTCACCAATAAACTAATCAAAAAAATCAAAACCCACATGGCACATGGATTAAATCCATCTAATCCTCCAATGATAATTGTCAACAAAGGAAGTGAATAGGTCGCAAGATTAACTTCTCCAATCAAAGGAAGTGTCATTGTACCAAGTTCATCCATGTTTTTTTCTAGTTCCACTGATGTTATTTCTGACTCTGTTGTTCCTAATATTTGTTTACCGTCTATCGTTGCTTGAGAAAGAACAATAATAGGTTCAACAAAATTTTCTGATTGATGTGAAAGCGCATAGGCAATTGCTTTCAAAATCTGTTCTCCTGAAGTTTCATCATTCAAGTATCCACTAATATATTGTGTTCCTATCACGGTAAATGGAACACCTTTTATCTCAACATTTAAAAAAGAAGCTGTTTTTTGAAGGATGTCACGATTGGAACTACTTTTCCAAACTTCAAAATCATGAAGCTGGACAAAAGAATAATTCGCTAAAACCTGATTCAAAAAAATGCGTTCTTTCTCACAGTGGGGACACCCATCTCCGTAAAAAAAATAAATATCAACGGTTTGAGGAGTATCAGAAGCTTGAACTTCTTGTGCTTGTGCAGGAAGGACGGGAAGGAATCCTATCACTCCAATAAGCAAAGAAAAGAAAATGAAACGAAATGATTTCATAATTTATTCATTTGGACAGATTTTTTGTAATTGGGAAAGGAGGGCATTATCTCTTTCAAAAAGGAAACCTGTAGCTCCAGAATAAGAAATGGTCCCCAAAGAAATACCAAAATAGGAATAGCGATTACTCCAAAGTTCCGAACAAGTCAGATTTTTTTCCGGAGTAAAAATAAAGTAAACAACAGAATCATCAATTCCAACAATCTCTAAACGAACATCACTTTCTTGATTAACGCTTGTCCAACGCTTGAAAACTTCTCCCCCCTGATCTCTGGCATAAAGAATAAGTTCTTCTGGTGTTGACACAGAATAATAAACAAGCCCCTTCTCGTCTTGTACTGCACGCTCACTCGCATTCTCTGGAAGAATGGGGAGAAGATTTTCAATAGGCACAGAAGGGTGAAGAGAAACATCAGTCAAAATGGAACGATCTTCACTATTTGTACGAAAGAAAAAATAAAAACCAAGTGTACAAAGGAAAAGAAAAAGAATAGCACACAAATAAAGAATTATTTTATTCCTATCTTGTGTAGTAAAGAGATCTATTTGATTCATATCATGAAAATAATACTTCTATCATAGCACACCAGGATCTTCATATTGAAAAAACTTTCCACAAAAGTTTATGATCTCATAAACACCCTCTCCTAGACTGGTAACAGAAGATGACTCAAGGTCAACCTTTCCTCCTCCTCCAGGAAGATCAAGCATGTATTTTGGCAAAGCAAAAGGAAACTTTTTTTCTCGAAGCTCTTTCATTAGTGAAAGACCTTTTTCAATTGAAACACGAAAATGATTCGTCCCTTTTGCCAAATCAAGCTGATGAACATAATAAAGTTCAACTCCCTCCCCTGCTAATGAGGTATAAAGATCTGTTAACGCGGAAACAGAATCATTCACACCTCTGAGAAGAACATTTTGATTCTTGACACCAATTCCGGAAGAAAGCATTATTTTGATAGCCTTCTTATTTTCCTCTGCAAGTTCTCTGACATGATTAAAATGCGTCACAATAGTGAAAGGTTTCCCCTTGCAAGCTTTTACCATTCCTTCCATCAGTGTTTGCGTGATCCGTGAAGGAAGGACAACAGGGATGCGTGTATGAAGACGGAGTCGTTTAAGTGAAGAAATACTTGCAAGAGCAGATAAAGTATGAATGATTTGTTGATCAGAAAGAAGAAATGGATCTCCGCCTGTTAAAATGATTTCTTGAACTTCTGAGTGTTCACGAAAATAATCTAACGCTTTTGCAAAAGACTCTGGTTCAATCAATCCTGTTCTTTGGCGACAACGACGAAAACAGAATCGACAATGTTGCGCACAAGAATTCGTCAAATGAATCAAAGCTCTGTTTGGATAACGATGAGTGACAAAAGGAACAGGTTCATATACGTGATCTCCTATAGGATCTTCTCGTTCAAAGGGTTGAATAGACAATTCTTGCTCTGTAGGAAAACACATTTGCAAAAGAGGATCGTGCGGATCTTTCCAATCAATAAGAGAAACTGTGTGTGGGGTGATACGAATAGGTAATACCTGAGAAACTTCCTCAAGAATCAAAGGGAAATCAATAAAAGAAAATCGCTTGAGATCATCAAGCGTACGAATGCTATGCGAAAGTTCTTGTTGCCATAATTCCATAATCTCAAAAAGCTTACGCAAAAAAAGAATATTCTTCAAGAGAAACAACGTGAAAAGACTATAATTTCCCCCACTGACTTGACCATTTCCTCCCAAAAAGGCATAATAAACAAGCAAAAGACGTCAAAGAGGCGTTTTTTGTTTCCTTTTAGATCCTTGGAATCTAAATGGATTTCTAAAGGTCGATCCATGTTCATTCACCAAGAAAATCGCTTTTTATGTCATTGTTTTTCATTGGCATCGTCGAAATGATGATTATTTCGATGTGGACACGTTTTGTGTCAGAAAGCAAAATCATTGCGAGCGGAGTCATTTCCCTTGTAAACATCTTCATCTGGTACTATGTTCTCCAAACCGTCACAAATGACATGGGAAACATTTCCCTGGTGATGATCTATGCAACGGGATGTGCCGTGGGGACCATGCTCACCATAGCCGGCTTCCGATTCCACAAACAGTTCACAGAGTCACGCAACTCTTGTGATGATGAATCCTTATGATTATTGCCGATCAGCCTGGACCTGATCCTGAAGGGCCGGGTACCTAAAAACCACCTTATAAAAATATCAGGTGGTTTTTTTGTTTCTGTAAATCTATTTATGACAACAAAACTCCTCCATCCACAACGATCTGTGATCCTGTCATATAACTTGAAAGGTCTGAAGCAAGGAATAAAGCAACTTTCCCAATTTCATCTGGTTCACCCATACGCTTCATCGGAATCTTATCAATAAACTTTTTTACAACCTCTTTCATAGCGTCAGGCACTTCTTTACTTGTTCCTGTTCCTGGAGTCGCAATTCCCCCAGGGGCAATGGCATTTACTTGGATGTGATGAGGAGCAAGTTCAAGAGCCACATTCTTTGTCAGACCCCAAAGCCCATGTTTAGACGCATCATAAACGGCAAGTCCCACAGAAGATGGATGAAGAGCATCAATAGAAGTGATGTTGATGATTTTTCCTCCTTCTCCTTGTTTGATCATTTGCTTAGCAACCGCCTGGATGAAAAAGAAAGCACTTTTTACATTCACAGAAAAAATTTTCTCCAAATCCTCAGCAGTAATTTGCATCACTGAAATCATGGGATAGATGCCTGCATTGTTCACAAGAATATCAATCCTTCCGAATTGACTAACAGTTTGATCAACGGCTTGCATGACATCTTCTTCGCGTCCGACATTTGTTTTAACAAACGCAATTTTTTTTCCAAACTGTTTTTTGAGTTCAGTAACAGCTACTATTCCTGCCTCCTCGTTCAGATCTGCAATCATAACAGAGGCACCGGCTTCTGCAAGACGATAAGCGATTCCATAACCGATTCCCATGGCCCCGCCAGTCACAATCGCCACTTTGCCATGAAGGTCAAAAAGTGTTTGTAAAGAAGATAACTCCATACGTTTCTTTTCAATATTAAGATGTTCATAGCGTAACATGTTTAGCAAAGGGCAAAAAGAAATCTGTTAACAAAAATATAAACACTGAGCAATAGACCGAGTACACATCCAGTACAATCCAGGTACAAGCACCGTTTTATTCTAAATAGAAATGCGACATAGCGTAGAATGTTAGGTATCTAACCACTTAACAAAAACGCATATGTCGCATCTCGAAGAAAGTGTAACTGCTATTCATGTCTGTTGGCAATTAGTTCAA
>Ga0209417_1002364_pt1 | contig 29351 bp, 29 predicted proteins | sample RifGroF2_FD_184002 | JGI IMG/M metagenome (GOLD analysis project Ga0209417, IMG submission 184002) | Groundwater microbial communities from Rifle, Colorado, USA - Groundwater F2 (SPAdes) (version 2) | ecosystem: Environmental > Aquatic > Deep subsurface > Groundwater | place: Rifle, Colorado... | reverse complement strand
TTTTTGAGTTGGAATATTTGTCCGCAGAATTTCCATTGTTGTAAGGATAATCATGTTCAAACATTAACCCTCTGTATTCGACGTAATCAAGAACACAATATTGTTCGCCACCATATCTTGCATCTTTATTCGGTGGATTCATTTGCTTACAACGATTGAATATTAAATCATCCGTATAAGATTCTGTGTTGAAGAATGAAACAATATTATTTGAAACTTGTTCGGGAGATGTTCTGATTCTGTTATCTGAGAAAATCGCGTATTCCATTTCTAAATATGAAAGTGTGGCGAAGACATAACATAAACCTTCTGATCCTTGGTTCTTGGGTAATGATATGTAATCTTCACTAATCCCAGCTATTTTCACGTATTCATCTGGGCGTGATTGGATTTGCTTTTTGAATGATAATACAAACAGTGCGATCATCATCTTCTTTTTGAACATTAGAATAAAAATAATCTATCGCCAATTAGTTATAAATTATCAAGATTCGTAATAATTCCCGTTATTTTTTCGAGTTTATTTTTCAGATACGCATTTTCAGCCAGTAATTCGTCATACGTTGGTCTTTTAGCAATAGACTTTGATTCAATTATCGATTTCAATGCATGAATATCAGATCGTCTAATACATAAATTATGATAACCAATCCCATCCCGTATTTTACATTCCATTATGATTCTCATACCTAAACGGAATTTGTCCCATTTATTTAAATTAGCAGACGATTTTGAACCATCTTCAAGGGATTTGTCCAATGTATAAATTCCCGATTGTGATAAACCTTTCAAACTGGACATCAAATTACTATCATAATTCAAAAACCATTTATCAAATACATCAAGTAATAATTCACTATTTATGATTTGTGACATATGTTTACCACCGCTGAACACATAAATAACACCCATTATATATTCCGATATGTTTTTCAATAAAGGTATCGGCTCACATGGGATTATATGCATAGATGGATCGAATGATGGATTTAAACAAGCATAATATTTAACGTAGCCCTGTATTATATTATATCTGTTTTCGGATACGTATAATTTAATCAGTTTCTCGGCAGTAGTAAATGGTATCGTTAACGCGTCACGCCGTTCGAATCTGTCACCGGGATTTAAACTAAACACATATATGAGATGATAATTTTCAGTCACTTGAATGTCACATCCCAGCGTCAGCACCCTCATAGAACCAACATTTTCGAAAAAATGTCCGGTTTTAACATCATAACCATGGAGGAGTTTACCAGGATAAGTATAGCAATACTTATGTTTCATTATCCCATGCATGATTCGTATCTTGTTAATATCCCCTATTGAAATATATACTTCATACTCAGCTCTTTGCGAACGTTGATACTCATCTAATTGTGCGGAAATATCCCTTACATTAATAACATCTACATCAATTGTATCCATAAATTTATATATTATATTGCTAGCATCTTCGATCATGAATTTCGAACAGAAAAATAATAACCTGATTGTGCGACGTTAGTTAATTTCATTCATTATGTTTCTGAAGCTGTTTATTATCATATTATTTTTAGATCTAACGAATTCAAGTTCCCCAGTTAACTCTTCTATGGTCATATTTCGTTTCGATAATTTATCTCTCAATTTTCTATTTCTACTTTCTGAATCTTGAAGTTTTTCCTCTAAACATTCTATCTCATCTTTTAATTGTTCTATTTTATCCAACATATTTTCGTTGTATGATTTGACGAATTCTACAAGTGATTCTTCATGAGTTTCGAACAGAAAAATAATAATCTAATATTTCAAAAGTTAAGTTTGAAGCACATCTGAAATTGTGTCGCCTTGATTTTCCATCGCGCGAATCTTATTCATGAACTTTTGAGATATTGAGTTGCACGTATCATTTTCCATCGCACCGAGTTCATCTTTGAGTAATGAATTACAACTTTTCAATTCACTGATTATTACTTTGAGTATTGAATTATTACGCTTTAATGTTTCAATCAATTCCATATTTGACTTATTTATCTTAATCAGTTCAATATTATCATCCCTAAATCTCATTGCGATATTCCTCAGCTTAGCGTTTTCATTCTTAACGGCTTCATATTGTTTGATATCTACTTGCGAATCATTCGACCTTGCGTCAGGACACTCTGTGGTTGACGGAAGAGACATGAATTTCAAACAGAAAAATAATATCTTATCATATCACAACATTTAATGCTCAACGCTTGAGTTTTATTTTTGGATATCGATTCGTCATGTCTCGCAATTTATCATCTACTCGTTCAGTTATAATGTTCAGCTCCTGCTTCAACTCAGCCATCAAATTTTTAATGTCCTCGTCCCCCGAAGATTGTGACTTCATGAATTTCGAACAGAAAAATAATAGCTTATCGTTGTCGTTTATGGTAAAACTGGATTCGTTGATATTTCGTTGAACCCTGTTTTTCGATCGTTTAATTTGAAAATATGCGCACGATTCGAATTATCATATTTGTCGATGTATTTAACATCAATTAATTGAAGTGTTAATCCGTCGAATGATTCATATGCAAAAGCAAATTGATATTTCTGTTCATAACTCATCACAGCGAATAATCCACACCTGTCATTTTCGATAACAACAGTGAAAATGTGTTCACTGTTATTATTATCACGATCGTCTAAGTCTATATGCATAAGTCTATTAAGTCCGTCATTCAATATGAACTGTCTAGTATTGGTAATTTGACTTAAATAGTTAAAATTAATTCCAGCATATCCATTTTCGTGAACCACGAAAGCATCCGAGTTGTCATTGTTGATGTTGTTATTTTCACTTTCACTTTCATTTTCATTCTTGACATCGCTACTTCTAGTAACTTTGTATCCATCGAACAAATATATGTAATCGTTCACACCCTTTCGTCCAAATGAGAACATATATTCAGGTGTGATTTTCATATCTAACCATTCACACGAAGAATCACCAAGATATATCACGGCATTGTAGTTATCAGGGTCATAAATGTCGATTTGTAACACAAAATTGTTTCCGGACGCAAAGCGGACGCCGGCGAAGCCTCCGGTTATAACAAAAACTTCAATGCCACGTTGATTTCGAACACGAATTCGAAGCCATTTATATTTCCTTCCTGTTTTCTCGGACTTCACTGATCGTTCATATCCGCCATGTGAATAATCAAAACGATAAATTTCAAATTCATCTGGCATACTGTCTTGGATGATATCCTGACAATATAATTGTGGTTGCGAACACTTTGAAGCTATAAATACTAATTCATAATCATTCACCATGTCAGCGTCATGTATAATTAATCCAGGTGATACGTCAGCCATTTCGAATACGTTAAGAGATATATTTATGAAATCAATCATTGATGCATATAATATTCCATTTTCCAATACAATGGCAGCATGTGACTCATTCAATATCATATTAACGATTCCTCCGTAATCAAGGTTGGTCTCAATAACTTTCACATCTCCGATCTTAATGTCAGACTTATCGGTAATCTTTGCCATAAAATAATTCGGACGATCACGAGCCATCAAGAAAACACATAGCATATTATTCAATCGAACATGTCTTATGATGTTAACCCCAAAATGACACATTTCACATGTAAATTCTAAATCTCCGTATCTTATGATTATAACACTATTCGAAATTATGAACAATAAATCCTCCACATATTCCATGTGACACATATTTCCAGCTGCAGCATTGAACATTTAGAGCAATAAAAATAATAATCTATGAATCAAATTCTTAAGTTAATGTGAGAACATTAGACTCTAAAATTTCATGCACAGTCGATATTTCACGATTAAGTTTTTGGATTTCATGATCTTTTGACTTAATGGTATCTTCAAGGATGACTATTCGAGCTTCATATTCATTTCGAATTTTTTGAATTGATTCCTTAAATCTCACTATCAAATCTGACTTTTCAGGTATTGACCCGGTTGGTTTATGACTTTTCCTTGGAACAATATCCGGGGTGTTTACAAATATAAGCAGTGCTAAGTAGTTCAACTTCTTTTGAATGTATTCGATATCTTTCTCGTTGAATTTGTGTGAATTGGTTTTCGAAACTGTGACGAAAAAGTTATTCGTGAAAGGATCTAATGTCGGTGAACAATCACAAGATATATAACTACCATCTATATTTTTAATAAGTGAAGTTGGATACCCATTATTGGCATTGCATTTATAGAAATTATTCTTGTCTTCGATGATCAAATTATTCACGATGGTGTTAACTTGAATCTTAGGATAATCACTCATCAATGTGTAGAAGTAATTCCAACATCCAATATCAATGATGAAACGATTGTTGTTAGAATGAGTATACGTAATATCATTTATCATTGTGGGCTTACAGTTTTCAATGACATACTTAATATCTTCGATATAGCTTTGCATTTTGAAGTTTAAGAATAAAAATAACCTGTCGAAGTTATTATTTTTCGATACAAAATGTCGGGTCGTTTCAAGCTATTACCTAGGTTGAATGAATGCGTGAAATATTACGAAGAATTTCAAAAGATACCAGATTATGATCACATAATCAAAAATGCTGATGAATTGGATGGGTATGAAGATTTCTACATCGGAAGATTTGTATATTATGCACAACATGATGATGTGTCAAAATATAGAACAATCCTTGAGAGCATATTTAGATGTAAACTTGAACCAGTAGAATCGAATGAAGAAGTCATAAGACGTAAAGTGGAAGCATGTCGAGAATATCATGAAGTATTTCCAAATGTATATCCCACAAATGAAACTATGTGGAGGGAATTAAACATACATAAATTCATTAAGAGCGTTAGAAGTAAATCCGTGATCGAAGAACTCGACAATATGTTTCACAAGAAATTGATAAGAAATACAAACCGCATGACTCCACTTGAAAAATTGAATCTACTCAAAAAGTTTCATTCAGAGTTTGGTCGCGAACCGAGAATTTCGGATGTAGAATATGAAGGACATAATGTGCGTAGCGCACTCACGTGGTTAATGTCATATGGTGGTTCGGAAATCAAAAAGGAATTAGAAACAATGTTTGAATTAAAAATTAATATCAGCGACAAACAGAAAATAGAATTATGCAGAAAATTCTACGCCATCCACCATCGACAACCAATGCAAAGCGAAACGATCGAAGGTTTTTCGATAGGAATTTTCGTTCATACTTTCAGATATCAAGGTAGTGTTCGGATTGAAAAAGAAATTGAGGAAATATTCGGAGACTCGTTAATCAATAAATTGAAACCGAGAGAAGAATATATGATATTATTGTGTAGAGAATTTCGGGAACGATATAACAGGTATCCGAAAACTAGAGAAATATATAAGAAAGTTTGGTTAGGTCAATTTATTAGAAAAGCAAGTAGTAGAAGTGAAAAATTTAAATCCATATTTGATGAAATATTTAAAGGAGTTCCTAAAATCGAGGAACAACGACAACTTTTAACTGATGAGACGATAGAACTACTGAAAGAATATCATCAACAACATAATCGATTGCCAAAACCAGGAGAAAAATATAAATCTGTTTGGCTTGGTCGTGTAGTGCATAATGCTCGCACTGGAAAAGGAAGTGCTGAAATAAGGAAATTTTTATCGGAAAATTTTGGAATTAAAACCAAAACCGCGAAATTTTCGCTGGAAAACCAGAGCTTAAAATAAATCGATGAATTATTTTTATTCACCTGTTCAATGAATGTGTATGAGAAACTTAAACTATGTGCGGAATATTACGAATTATATGGTCGCATTCCACCGCAAAGAATAGTATTTAAGAATTTCAAACTTGGTGAATTCGTGACCGCGATTAAACGTCGAGGAAGTGAAGAAACAAAAAAAGCAATGGAAAATATATTCCATAAAGAATTTAAACCTAGAAAACCTCGACATGTATTGTCGGATGAAGAAAAGATAGAATTATGTAGACATTATTACGAAGAACACAAACAAATCCCGAAGTATCACGACAAATATCAAAATTTTTCAGTGGGCGTATTCGTATCAAGAGCAAGATCAGGAAATGATTCACAGCTGAAAGAAGAATTAGATAAAATATTTGGTAATATATCCCTGACGAATAATTATGAAAATATCATCCGTGCATGTTCTGAATATTATGAGTTGCATCATAAAATACCTCATAGAGGTGAATATTTTAAAGATTTAAATCTAGGTCGCATTATTCGTCACGTCAGATATGGATGTTATGCACCGATCAAGGACAGACTCGAAGAAATCTTTCATGCTAAAATCGACGGTAAAACAAGATATGATTTGTCGACATACATAAAGTTGTTTCAAGAATTCAATGCAAAATATAACAGATATCCGAAATCGCGTGAAATATTCAAAGGTGTAAAAATAGGTCACATATTACAGGCGATGAAAAACGGTGGATTATCCGAATTAAAATATCACATTGAAAAGGAAATATACAAACGACCTTTAGAGTATAAAAGTGACATTAAATAAGGATCAACTTATGAATTATTTTTATTCCTCGAACTAATGAACGATAATTTGACTGAACTTGACAAGATAGAACTATGTAAAGAATATTATGACATATACAAAGATGTTCCGACTAAAAGATGTATATTTAAAGATTTTCGAATTGGAATTTTCGTTTATGGAATCAAACAGGGATATAATTCACACATCAAATCAACCATCGAAAACATATTCGATACAACTTTGAAAATCAAGCCCGAAAAGGTATTTCGACCGAGTGATATCGAAAAAGTCGAATTATGTAGACGATATTATGAAGATGCGCAGAGAATTCCAACATTTAGGGAACAATATGGAAATTTCGCAATAGGAAGATTCGTATCAAAAGTAAGAGCAAAGCGTTATATCATTGATCCGAAATTAAGAGCTGAAATGGAGAGTATATTCGGATGTATATCTTTGACGAATAGTGATGAAAACATAATCAGAAGATGTAAAGAATATTACGAATTACATCACAGACTGCCAACAAGAGATGAAGAATTTGGAGGATTGAAATTAGGTTGCGTAATTCATCGAATTAAACTCGGTTTTCACAAATCCATCAAATCTAAAATCGAAGAAATATTTGGAATGAAAATCGAAAGCACACCAAGATTATCGCTTCAACATAAGATCGCCGCATTTAAAGGATTTCATGATCGATATTCGAGATTCCCTAAATCACATGAAATGTATGCAGGCGTAAACATAGGAAATATACTTGTAGAAATGCGAAGAGGTAAATATGAAGATCTAAGACATGCGGTTGAAAAGATATATGGAAAATCTATAACAAGTGAACGTAGCATTTCAAGGTGATATATTGACATGTTATTTTTATATTTCTTCTTAATGGATCCACTTAGTATTATAACGTTAGTCTACGAATTCTATGATTTGAATAAACGAGTGCCGGAACTTAATGAACAATTCGAAAGCGGAGAATTCAAAGGAGACATAAATCATCTTTTCAACTTAGTATTACCGAAATTAACGTATAGTCCCAAAGATGCGAAGCAATCGTTACTCCGCAGATTTAACCTTCATGATTGTTTGAAATTCGAACTTTGCAAAGAATACTATAACACACATTATGTAATTCCACAGCCCCCGGATAAAGTCGGAGCAATTCATATTGGAGATTTGGTATCATCAATTATGGAAAGCGAATCTGATTTACGAAAAGATCTTGAAGATGTATTTAATGATGTCAACTCGGATTCCAACATCATAAGGTTGTGCAAGGAATTCTATACACAATATCATCGAATACCATTTGCTGGTGAACGTTATAAAGATAAACGATTGGGATATATTATTTATAAAGCCAGACATGGAAGATATGGAAGTGCATATCTAAGATCAGGAATTGAAAAAGTATTCGGGAAATATTGCAAGCAAGGTAAACAACTAGATGTTATCACGAAGATTAAATTATTTGCTGAATTCTATGAGTTGAAGGGTCGTATGCCGTTTAGTAAAGAAAAATATATGGGTATACCTATTGGTTATCATTTACGACGTGCGATGGAAGGAAAAGGTAACATTAAATTGTCTATCGATAAGTCGTGAAGTAAAAATCGTTGATGAAGAATAAACCCTGATACGTTATTTTTATATCCTTCCTCAATGGATCCACTTCGTGACTTGCTAGTGGTTTATGAGTTCTATAAATCAATAAAACGATGTCCGATTATGGGTGAGAAATTCACAAGTAAATGTCATTGGTGCATGTTGAAATTCAATGGAGACATATATGCATCGTTTGGGTTGGTATTACCACGATTAGATCTTGGAAGATTCAACATTCAAGATGCTTTGCTACTCGAACTGTGTAGGGAATATTATAATGAACATCATAAAGTTCCCAAATTTGATGACAAAATCGGAATAATTCGCATTGGAAAGATTGTATCGGCAATGAGGTGTGAAGTTGGAAATACAAAATCTGATGTGTTAATTGAACTTGAAAATATATTTGAACTTAATCCGACAGATCAGGACATCATAGACTTGAGCAAAGAATTCCATTCTAGGTATCACAGAATACCATATGAAAATGAATTATACAAATCTAAACGATTGGGTAAAGTGGTTCATGGAGTTAGATGTGGAAAAATCCAAGCATCGGAATATTTAAAATCTGAACTCGAAAAAATATTTGGAACGTATCGCATAAGGCACATACAAGTGGATACGGACACAAAAATAAAACTTCTAACAGAATATTTCAAGAAATATAATTATATGCCGAAACATAAAGAAAAATATGGGGGTGTGCCCTTGGGTTCTTATTTACATAGTGCACGTAAAGGGCGAGGTGATGTTAGATTTATAAACTTCATCAGGGATACTTACGGATGTAAAATCAACTCCGATAATTCATAAGCAGGTGGAAACATATAATTCAAAATATATATTTTTCCATTAACTTCTTTAACTTGCTCGACCTTGCGTTCGACTTTAACTTTATATATAATTCCACTGTTCAGATCTTTGATAATCAGCAATGCATTCTTAATTGCGATGAATAACCATCCGTTTTTATACCAGAAATTTGACACAAACATTCCTCGATATGGTATTGCAAACACATTCCATGTGCATAAATCATGTGAGTAATACATAATATTCACACCAGTCAGAATCAGATATAACCCATTTATACATTCAAGTTTTCGAAGCACAGTGTTTAATTTTTTCAATATATTTATGCTCGTCCATTTCGAATCTGCGTGAACATCTTCAGCATTCAAATATTTAAATTCTCTGCCAATTGAAACGAAATACATATTGTTTGTGTATTTCGTGAGGATGTAATGTTCTTTAGAATCAAACGTGAAAATAGTTTCATAATGTAACATGTCAAGCGTGATCTTAAGATGCCCTTGAACATCTAAGAGGATGATGTATTTCCCAAATCGTCCCACATTTTCTGTCTTGGAACTTATATTCACAAATTTCACCGTTTCAAATATATGTTCGAAGTCTGTATCCCAAGGTTCAGGTGTTTCATAATCTAAATCAATTCTTCGATGTGATTGATACATTCTGTAATCTTTATAATTTCCACAAGCATATGTTGTGTCGATTATAAACACTACACCATGTATGAATTTAATAATCCTAGTTGTGGGTGCAGCTTCTTGTTGTAATGTATATTTAACAATTGGATTTTCTCCTTCGAAATCTATGTATTGTATATTACATCCATTTGAATTATGTGAATATAGATATTCTTTTCCATTCGGTGTGACATATTTTTGAAATTTAGGATTGGTTCGAAATCTTGTGATAAAGTCGATGATTACTTCTAGATTATTTTCCGAAATGATGTGTTTAAATGTTATTGGATTCAAATTGCAAGGCACGTCGAAAACATTTCGTTCAATAATTTCTTCGTATACAATTAACGTGCATGTGAAATATATTTTTCCATTCAAATTCACATATACACGATCAACTGATATTACTGTATTTATAACAATTGGATTATCGAAATTATGTTCGAATACATATATCAAGAAGCCATTTCCTATTATCAGTTTTATGTCATTGTTATGAACGGAAACAGCACAAACATTTGAAAACAAAACATTTGGAACTAGTTTCCAATGAATTGCATTCTCTGATATCAATATTCTTCCATGACCTATACATACGTAATATCCATTGAAGTAAAACATTAATTGATCATGACGTCTGTGAGATCTGTCAAATATTTTTATCGCTTTATCCTCACTGATTCCTTCTAGTGTGAGATCTTCGGAATCCCATTCATCAAAATTTGGATTGAACATATTAGATTTTAATTGTTTAACTTTTAGCGGAGTCGTTCTGCTTATCATTATATATCTGCTATTCACGTATGAAATATTCAAATTATCTGTCAGAGCGTGATAATTTTCGAAATCAGATGTGTAATAATAAGTTTCTGTATAACTATTATTTCGTAGAATGACCACATCATTGCATGTCGAAGTGTCCGGACGTAAGGTCGACATATATTTATATGTGGTTGCTTTAAATGTTAAATTATTGATGTAATCTTCAAAATCTTGGCCAGATATACAATTTGAAATCAATCTGTGTCCGTATATGACTGTTTGATCACAACCACATATTATTCTGTTGTCAATGAATGTTAAATATTCGAAATGAACATCATAACCTTCAATTAGTCCATCTAGAATTATTTCTTTCCTGCGAACAATTTTCATATCATCATCTATCCTCACATAATCAATGAACAATCTATTGAGAACACCTCGCTGATCAACTATGTTGGATAGATAGAAAGCATAATTCTTGTAACTACTGAAATTCCATATGCAACCATAGAATATAGTGCTGCGGTATGTTAAACAACCAGGTGAAAATCTGGGTATTATCTGTTTGAAATCTTTATGGATCATTTTTGAATCAAAAATAATTTTAACTTCCCCGTTTTGTTGGAGAAGCTAAATATTTTATAATGTTTCGGTCGAAATTGAGTTGTTGGAACATAAGTTGATGCGATGTTTGAAACAAGAAGCATATGATTGAAATTCCTCAATTTGAGATAATTTATCACTTGGACATGTGATTAGAAGAGTAGAATTAATATGTTTACTGGTAATATCATACATAATTCCCCTGAGTAAATATAAATGCCCTACTGCTAAATCATCACCATTGATAGAAACATTAATTATTTTGTTGTCAATATCTGTCGACAAAGTCGGCATCCGCTCCGCGTCTGATTCAATTAAATGTTTACCTGCATTCATGACTTTCTCCCACATTGTATTCAAAAAGCTGTATTTGGTATCATATTTTAAGATTAATAAATCGTTCATTCCACCTAACTTAGAAGTGTTGAAATTAATAACATCCAACTTGAATCGGTCTTTAAAATCAGAAACTACTGCATCATTGTTCTCGCAAATAACAATGTGACAAATTGGTTGATTAGAAGAATTATCCATGAAAAGATATGTGGAAAAATAAAATCAATTTTCACGATTTAATCTCAATTATCACCATAAATGGCACGTAAAGCAGCTATAACGTCTTCATTTTCTTCATCGAACATAAGTTTAACGACTGATTTACGTAGCTTAATATTGTGCTCGCATAAGTGTGATACCGAATGAACGAACCGGGGATTAATTTCATGAACATAAGTAGGCATGATGATCGCTCCAAATAAATGCTCGCGAATATAATGAACGACTTGATATTCGTTGTTTCCTTCTACCACTGGAATTTCTCGGTGATTAATGATATACATTATAGTTTCATCGAACGAATTATTAATGGGAAAATTACCCTCACATCTTCCAGAATATATCATGCACAATTTGAAAACAAACAAGCAAAATGATTCCCTCATACTTTTCGATGTAATTTTATCGGTTCCATCCAGTAATTCCATGTCATTGAGTATTATCATGAAAATTTCGTTTATATCACTCACTCTAATACTCATCATTCTTACAACATTTATCATCGATGATATATCTTTGAAAGATTCTATTCGCTTGAATAATTTGTGACTAAATCCTGTTTCGTAATACCTATTGAATAATGGTTTGTCGTTTATCATTATGAATACGAGTGATAAGACTGTCTCATAATCCATATTATCAATATTATCAACATTTTCATATACTGAACTCATTTCCATCACATTACCCTGAGTTTTGAATGCTAACAATGAAAGCGCGCGTTCAAATAACATATTTTTGGGTCGGAAGATAAAAATAACTTATAAGCATTTATCGAACCGGCATTAATTCTATCGTTATATTTGAAATAATACGTTTCAACTTTTCGTTTTCCGCTTTTAAATTTTCATTCTCGTGCATTAATTCCAACTTTGAAGTTTCGATCAAGCCTGATAATTCTATGGCGATAGTCTTCAACAAATTATACGAGCAGTATTTTCCATGACAAATATTCGAAATGGCATTATGAATATCTTTGCGTGTGACGTCTTCACTGTGTTTCTCGAATATTATTTTTGATGCTTCACTTATCTTGTTATATGGAGCTTTGGTGCCATGAAGAACATTGCACAACATATTATATAACTCTTTGGTCATTAGTTGAACGTGAATATAAAAATAACTTAACATCTTCAATTACTCAATGTGGAATAACGCCTTTAATTCTTCACGAACTGCTTTGTCGCATATTAGATCAAGATTGTGAACAAATTTACCAATTTTAAACGGTTTACCTGTGGTGCTTAATATCATTTCGTCAACTTTAGGAATTCGTTGATAATCGTTGTAGAATTTCTTACACGACTCAACTTTATCGTGAACTGTTAACCTGGGAAATGTGAGTTTCCCGAATATGTTCCTGATGTCTTGAAGTTTAACGAATGGGGTTTGATTGACGAATTTATAAATGTTAAACAATATCTTTCCACCTCTAATTCTATGTATCATCATGTGGTCTCCTGGATTGGGATAATGACCAAACACGCTCATGTAAAGTCTGCAATATTGAAGACAAATATCATATGTTAAATAATGATTATCGTCTTTAATGTTACGTTTAACGATTTCGTCATTTGATAAGTTGATGAATTCTATGTTCGTTGAATTAATCATATTGGTTAACAATGGAAATAAAAATAATTTTGAATTTGTTTAATGTCTATTTTCAAATATGCTGTTTATAAGTATTTTCATGTTCGGGTATGTTTTATATTCGCTAATTCGTCTAATTATATTGTATACTTCTTGAGCTTCCCTAGAATGTAAATTAGTTTCGTCTGGTGCTCTTCCGTATTTAGCCATAAAAAGTTTACAAGTATTGATCTGTGATAATTTCTTGCTATCGACAGCAGCGGCTCCGAATATATTTCTAAAATCAATAACGAGATTTTGGTCGTCAGAGTTATTCGCATCAAAATATCTCCAATAAAATTTTCCAATATTTAGTCCCTCATATATTTCATTACATCTTGGAAGACGTTTGTATTTATTGAAAAAATTTCTACATATTTGTAAATTTGAATTCAAATCGTCCGACAACGAAGTTGGCGACCGCTTTGCGTCCGACAACGAAGTTGGCGACCGCTTTGCGTCCGAACACAGAGTGTTTGACCGCTTCGCGTTTGATAGTTCAACAATCGGTTTTGGTTCATATTTAATAGGAAGCAGTTCAACAAATTCATTTTTGTTGGTATATTCTAAGTCAAATATATTTTTTATGGTGCTTTTCATAATAGCAGCATCTAAGTGATTTTCGTCGGATGATAATATTCCATATAAGATTTTCCCAATATTAACTCCCATAAATGTATCATCCTTTAATGGAACACTTTTAGTTATCGAATAGAAATGTGAGCACAAATCTACAAATTCAGCATATGACATATTATGTAATGAAGTTCCGAAAATTGATATTATTTTCTTCTTAATTTCCGGCATATACACGTCACGAGATAACACAAATTCATGTATTTTAATTTTTCGAATATCATCCGGTTTATCTGGTGTGCTAGCGCTAAAAATTTCGTCCCTGAATGGAACGCGTCTGAAAATGTCAAAGAAACGTTCACATAAATAAATTTTGTTCCATATACCATCAACTACAATTTTCTGTCTATCAATATTAGGACATAATATCAGAATTATTCGTTTAATTGTATCATCATTTCTTCTAATCATAGCATTGGTTAAGAATTCTAAAACTGTCGGATTAAGTTCCGACATTTGACTCCTTTGCGTCTGATAACATTCAATAATACGAATTATAAAATCTCGTATAACATCAGCTTGAATTATTTGAAACGACATCAATACGTAATCTAAAAATTTATGTTTACCAAACATTGATACAAAATCCTGTGGATCTTTCATTATGAACCTGTGAACATGTTTACCTACAAAATATGTTTTATCAGGTGTTATGAGAATTTCTTCACAATATGGTATTTTATGATTTATCTTGAAGTATTCATAAACTGCTTGTCTTTCTGGATCTATATATTGCGATAATTCATTATTTTGAATTATTGGATTGTTCAAATAAATACTAGGATTAATCATTATATTTGTTTTTATTAAAAAAATCACTTATTGTTTTACTCTTCGAAGTTGGTTAAGAATTTATAAACTTCAATACATTTACTTATTTTATCGGTGCGACCCGATACTTTCAAAGCATAATCCTCAAGATTAAAGTTCTTCGAATCACGCACGCTAAATCCTTTGTTGTTTTTAATTTCCAAATCATGTATTAACCAATCTGGGACATCTTTACCTATTTCAGTCAATATCATAAACATGGTGTCGCCATCTTCGTATCGAATTAATGGATCAAATAATAATTCAGGATTATATTTCCGCATTTCATCTACAATTCCTTGATCAAAATGTAACTCTTCAGACGCAGAGATGCAACCCAAAAAATTATACTCCTTAAATATAGCTATGGCTTTGATATCTTTTTTCAACCAACTTTCAAATAAATGTTTGGTCAGTTTATCAAATAAATTTTCCTTTCCGCGTCTTGCGATTTGCAAACCCAATGCTTTATCTATATAAACTAAATATTCACGGAACCAATGTGAAGTTGTATCTGCATAATTCATTGCTTTACAACATTTAGGAGTAATCATTTTAGTAAAAATAATTTTAACTTTAAAGATTGTTCATGTCCATGGTTTCAGCGAACTCTTTTGCCGTTCGCTTCTTCGGGGCAAACTCACGTTTTCTTTTCTGCGTGGCCGGATTTGTTTTTTTAGATGATTCGCGCCGTGGTTTTTGTAGTGTTTCATCAAAAACTTGGAATTTTTCATTTTTATATAATTCATAAGTGTTTTTATATCGTTTCAATTTAATATTGTGTTTTACGTTTGGATCATCTTTCGATGCTTCATCCGAAACTATTTGTTCGGAGATGATGGTCTTATTTACGATATTATCAATATCTTCGAGCCATTTAACTTTGCTTCGCTTCCACAATGACGGAGACACATCTCGATTGAAATATTCGTTTGTATTCATATTAGCGTCGAAGCTCGTTTCCAATTGAATTTCCAAAATATATGCAAATATATTTTTCAAATATGTTAATTTTGCATTATTTTCACCAGCTAATTTTTTATAGTTCTGATCTGTGACGTCTGAGGTTTTAAGATAGTGAGTATTAGTTATAAATTTTTTAGTGATAAATTTATTAAGAATAGCATCAAATCCATATCTTCCGTTGGCAATATTTTCAATTACGTAACTCTTGACTTCTTTGCTAACATCATCGGGTTTTAAGTAAGTGTATATTTTATTTTGTCCTTCTATCTTCGTTGGTTCATCATAATGTGAAATAATATTATTCAACAAATTATTTAGGTCCGCTTCGAGATGTATATTGGCTAATTCCTTTTCGGACTTCTTCACAGCATACATATTTTTATCATATAACTTACATATACAATTATATATTTTCAATTTGTTACTTTCATCATCGACTTTTTCATATATCCATTTACGGAAATTATTCCACTTATCTCGTTTATATGTCGAAAATATTGGATATTCACGTTCACTATAATAAGTTTCGAAATCTTGGACATCTTTCGTCAAATCAGATATATAATCATCTTTATTAAGCGCGTGCTTGATTCTCCTGAGATTTGTTTTTAGCCATACTTCAAATTGTTTATTTTCATCAATAACGAAAAGTTTTGTAAATTGTTCCTCTCCCATCGAGAAAAGTTCCCCTAACAAAGTTTTATTTGAACCAAACAATTTCATATTTATCATTCTGAATATCTTATAATCTCTCAATGTATTATAACATTCATCTTCTATTGGTGGTGATTTTAAGTGATATATGTAATTTAGATAGTTGACTATATCTCCAACGTTTTCGAAATTCTTTTCGATATATTTTTCTTTGTGTTTTCTTTCAGATCGTTTTCCGGTTTCCTTTATAGTAATCTTGACTTTGCTTTCGTCATTCATCAAATCAAATAGCTCCGTTCTCCAATTGGAAATGTCGATGATATTACTCAGATTCGGTATGTAAACATGATCATTATTCAGATTCATATTATTATTAACATCACAAAACCATATATTATTATTTTTATACACTTTGGTCAAATAATGGATGAAATATATTGTGTAAATAATGTTGTCTTCACGGTTTATACTGAATACATTATTCACAACATATTGGTGATATTTAATATCAAACACACTAAACCCCGACATATTATCATAGTATTCGTTTAACATTAACTGATCTATGTAAAAGTTCATGATATAGTCGTTCTCATACAAAGTGTTATAATAATCTACGATTTTGTAGTCATCTTTTTCATTAACGCAACTAAGGAATTTGTTTAGCATATTTTTAAATGTGTCGTCGTCGGATCTCTTCGATAAAAAATCGGACACATTATTATTTTTTAAATCATATAATATACGCAGTCTGGTATAATCTATTAGTGTGTTGATCATCAGAGCAAGGAAGTTAACGGTCGTATTATCTCTAGTGAACAGATAATTCATATTCATCATTGCAAATACCAATTTTTTGAAATCCGTGTCAATAACATTTTCATCAACCTCAAATCCGTAATCATTCGTATACGCTGAATTATTGATATCTGTTATCATATTTGTTAATTCTTCATCTGTAATTTAACTGTGTTTATCAGCAGATTTTCTTTGGAATGTTCCGCGATTTCTTTTGTTGTTTCAACCGCATATGTATTGATATTACAGATAATTTCAATAATGTCATCATTCAAATATTTGAGCAAGCTCAGTTTATTTTCGCTGGTTAAATTATTGTATAAATCTGTTTCAGTAAATATTTTTTTGAACAACGCATCTAAAACGATTTCGATGATTTTTGTATTTTCATTTTTATCTTCGGCGGTTTTATACAAATCTGGTGGAAACTTTGAATCCAAGAACTGCGAAGCTTCCAACATTGAACCAAAACTGGTTACTCCATTTCGCATATTGAGTGTTCTGAATGTTTTCAATAGTTTGCGAAATTTATCTTCCGTAATATCTCCCTGCTCCACCATAAAATCGAAGATACCGAAAATTCCCAGTCTGGACATCTTGTTATCAATGGTGTCGTAATACATTTGCATTGTGGAGCTTCCAATATTTTCGAAGTCATTGGTATTCATAATAGCGCAATCATATATTCGCTCGGTGTTTTGACTTAATATAAAATGGAAACATTCTTTACCGCAAAAGTAATTGGCTACACCTGCTAAAGAATAAGTATAAAATCCATACAAATTAGCTACATTTGATCTGTTGGACTTAACAGATCCGGGGTCACTCTCGTTCCGCATGATTATGAATTTCGAAAGTAAAAAATCCTGTATTTCGTCGTCGCCGAATTTCATCGGATATTCATAATGTATTGATCTAATTTCTTTCTCATTTGGCAATTTCAAATTGACATAATTGGCCGAAGCATATTGTATGTTGTTATTTATATCTATAACATATCTAGTTACTGTTTGTTCCTTGATCGTAATCACGACAGCAGACACGATATATATTCGGTCGAACGAGTTTACGTCAAAATCTTTAACATATTTCTGCAACAAATATAATTGTAATGGTAATTTACTATCGGCTGTAACTCTGAAACTATATTGATTTACTGGTGTATCCCTAATTTGGTAGTTTTTCATGTGTCTAATAAAGCCTGTTTTAACTTGTTCATACAAAATGTCACCCTTCGCTTGGTTATCTTTAAACATGAACGAATAATTTTGTTCTATCATATTTACGTAAGAGTTAATCACTGTTGCTTTGTCTCCACCAGTTATTTTTGATTTGAATAACCATGAGAATACAAATAACAAAACAATAATTACAACTATTATCGCCAGTAATATTATCAAGGACGATTTCAAATTCATTTGTATAAAAATAAATTTGCGAAATCTATTACATATTTAAGTTGTAATTACATTTGAAACGTCATACTGATTTCTTTTTCACTGCATACATGTTTCTGTAATACATGTCACATATACATTTGTATACCTTTGTCTTATCATCCTCGCCGTGCGCGGTTTTTATCCATGAACAGAATTTATCCCAAGTATTCTTGTTACAATCTGTGAATTTTGGAAATTCATTATTCGCGTAATATTCTTCAAAATTATCATCGTTTAATTTGTTCTTTGTCACCTCCTTCGATACGTTGTTTGAACAAAAGATTAAACACAAACACCAAAATTAATATAATTATTATGACAGCTATTAGTATTTTTAATATAGATTTCAAATTCATATTTTTTACAATGTTAAATTTATATACTTAGATATCATAAATATATCGAAACACAAACTCATATGATGAAGTTTTTACATTATCAAAATGTTGAAGTATGTCATTTTAATATTGATAATTGTTTTGCTGTTAGTATTCGTGTTTGTATATTTGAATAACACAGTTAAATTAAGCGGAGGTGATCCTCAAAGCTTAAATGATCCTAATGTGAGTATATCGGGCATAGTAGAAGCAGTAAGATCTTCATATCCACATTTGATTCCATACCAAATATATGGAAGAAATTTTGTAGACATTCTGGAAATGTATCTTTTCATACGAAAATACAAAGTATATCATTTAATTGATATCAACCACCCTGAAGATCTGGATGTGTTGAAAGCAATTGAGGATAAAAATCCATCTACAAATACGTTAGAAAACTTGTTTAAATATTTCATATATCAGGATGGTTATGAAAAAATACATTGCGATATTATTGGTTCGTTGTCGGAATTCATAGAAAATTTGATGAATAATATTACATATGGAAAAATAAAAGCTTATGCTGAGGAAAAAAGTATAGGTCTCAAAGGCAGATGTTTTGAATATGTTTCGAGCATTGAAAGATTGAAATCCGAGGCAAATTCAAAAGAATTAGAAAGAATTGCGAAAAATTTCAGTGGCGATGGTAACTATTTAGTTTTCAATAATGCAATGTCTAAATTATTTAATATGTTTGATGGACATACAACTGAGGAAACGACGGAACAGTTTAAAAATAAAGAAATGGAAAAAATTAACATGATAGAATTTAGGCAAGAAAACGAACAATTCATGACTAATACTAATACCGAATTCGAAGCCTTAAAATCCGAATCATCTGGTGAAGATTTAAAACTGACAACAGATTTCGAAAAAATGTTGTATATAATTGGATACTATCAGAATAAATTTATTAAGAGCGGAAATCTTTCGGATGATTATAAAAATAAAATTCTTGAATATGGATCTAAATTAATGATGGTAAAGGGAGTGGCTTACGATAAAGAAACGATCAAGATTCTAAAATTTTTCATGGCCAAAGATCAGGATTATTTCACAAATCTTATGGATTATATGGACTCAAATGATAAACGCAAATATTTTCCGGATGAATATGCATTAGATTATACACGTTCAATTACACGTCTAGGTTATAATTGTCAAATTTATAAAATACTTAATTATAGTGACAAAGATTCCAGACTGTTTGAAATAATAAATCCTAATGAAGTTCGTTATATGGGTCAATACAAAAATATAAAAATATTTGATGCTAAGCAGCAATCAGAATATGATGAACTTTCAAGTTCGTATTGCGGAAAATTACTATGGTTATATATGTTGGAAATAATAAAAGACACAACCACCGAATATAAGAACACCATAAGCGTTCCTGAACCAACAAAAGAACAAGAAGTTGAACCAACAAAAGAACCAACAAAAGAACAAGAAGTTGAACCAACAAAAGAACAAGAAGTTGAACCAACAAAAGAACCACTCGAATCATTAATAAATGAATGCACTTATATATTTCCGAAATACATCACTAACAATGCGAGCAGTAATACCAATCCATTCGTTATGAATAAACGTATGATTTGTTCACCTAATATGAATTATTCCTTATGTGAGCCTGTTTTATCAAACTCAGATTATGAAACCGAAAAATATTTCACGACAGATGTTACACTTATGACATTTTACAATACATTCGAAGGGGAAAACGGAAAAATTCAGAATACTAATCCAGACTTTCAAATTTATAAATTCGTAGAACCGATATTGTTGGTGAATAAAGGTAGTATATTTATAGCAACTATTAATTATATGGGAAATATAGTCAACGACAACCCAATGAAGGATTACTGTAAATATATAGATGCATCTCATATGCAATATTTAATATTAATTAACAGATACATGAATTTGAGAATGGGTATTGAAGAAAACTTTGTTAGAAGTATAGAAGAAAATGATGTTCTTAAAACTCTCAGATCTGTGACTTATAACACACAATTTACGAGATACCATGAATTTAATATCATGGTATATAGAAAATTTACGAATATTAAATACGGATTTTCCAAAATGATACTTGATCTAATACAATATCACATGGAATTAAACAAGGATAATTTAACTGTAATGCAAAAACGCAAATACCGTGTTGAGAGTCAGGTTCCCAATGAATATTACTGTGTGAAATTCGAAGAAAAATTTAAATTATATCATGACAATGAAGACTATAGAGATCCGACCGGAACATACGAAGCCGCCGAACCTGAGAATTCAGAAATATCGATTCTGTTTCCACATCTTAAATATAAATTACCAATTATGAAGGAAGTAAATGAAAAAGATCAATTATATTATGAACGATTGGAAATTTTGTGTATCGTCGCTTTTAGACCGGATAAAAAATTATACATCCGGTTTGAAGGACAATACGAAGATCAATATATGAAACCGGGAGATACACTCCAACAATTCATCAATGATAATGAGAATTTAATGAAAAATTTCACTGATTACATCAAAAATATATTCGAAAATGAACTTGACAAAACCATATATGAACTGTTCAGTAATTATATTGATTTTGAAAGTGGTAACAAGGAATACTCCATTTATAAAAATTCATATTTATATGATAAAATATACAATGTCAAATCATGAGTGTTTCATGTTACACACGGATTCAATTTCTAGCATCATATTAGTAGCTATATCATCCAAATATCTGATACCTGATGAATCGAAATTTCCGCTTTGAATAGCTCTCCGCACAATATTAAAGCCTTTATCGTCATAATTGTGATTATTGTCAAAATTAAGTATCAAATTTAACGCGTCTACCGCTTCGCGTCCGAACACTCCGTGATCAAGGTTATTATTTGGATTCATGACTCTTTCAGCAACCATTGTGGATATTATTTTTGGATCACATGTTTCATCATCAAATTCATAATTTGCATCTTCAAAATACGCACACACCTGATATACTTTTGAAATAATAGGATCAATTCGTTCCCTAAATGAAACAGCTTCACGAATATCGAATAGAATTTCTAACATTTCAGGTATTATGTCAATTTCTGATGTGAATTCTCGATAATCAAATATTAGACCTCCATATGACAACATCTGCGGATATTGATTGTTAATTTCATCGATCGCAAACATACCACTTACTCCGAACAATCCAACGACACCATTAGCAGTTATTTCATCACGAGGTTTATAACATTTAAGAACTGATTGAATAGCAAGATGTGATAATGAACATTTATTATTAAACTGATGATTTCCATACACAGAATCAATCACGAGGTCTAAATATGAGAAATCATATCCAAATGGTTTCGGATAATCATGTGTAGATATTTCTTGAACATTCCCTAATGGTAAATTATCAACTATGAATTCTGGACTGTGTTTTGACATCTTCTTCGAAAGTATTGAATTAATGTAATTTACATATTCACAATCCAACTTGTTTAATCCCCATTCTTCAGTATTGTGTGCAAAGTATGTCATGTAGATTAACATCGAGAATATTTGTGCTTGTTTTTCATTTGTGAGATTATCATCACACTTCTCTCCGTGTATATATTGAATCATATGTCCTAATTCGTGAAGATTATATAAAATGTCAACAACCAAAGAAACACCACATGTTGGACTGTTAATTCTAAATTCCTTGGATTTTCGACTTGACTTTTCAAATGTATTGCTAAATCCTAAACACGAATGATCACCAGTTATTGATTCAGCATAATCATTGAATACAACCGGATATCTAGAGTTTCGAATATATACTTGATATGATCTACGTGGTGATCTATACTTATGAATGAATATGTTCTCAATTTCGGGTAGCAGATTGAGAATTGGCATCAACTTATTAACAAGAACATCATAATATGGCGGTATATAATTTAAATCCATTAGTCTATCATAGTTGCTCATAATATTATCAATTAACCTATATTTATCATACTCAGATATATCATCCCTAATCATGGTTTGTTCGAAATATAAAAGTAACGTATCACCAATACAAAAATATTTTTTGTTTTCTATTTCTAGAAGACAATTAATTTAAAACAATGTGGTAGTTTCATCCTGAGAAGAACCATGCGAGATCATCATTTCATGATACAATTCAATCTTAGCTAATTCATCTTTGCGACCTATATTGTGATCATATTTCTTAGCCATGTCAATTAGTTCCTGAATAGATCTGGCAATGAAATAATGTTGATGCATGGTTGTCAAATTTAAATACCTACAATTGAAATACTTTTCATCATCAGTGACAATTTCATATTTGACTTGCAAAAACTTGTATTTAAATCTGTTCACATAGATATACACATAATTACCATTTTCATGCCAAGGATCTGACAAATCGAATTCTTCAATAGGGGAATAATAATTAAATATTGAACCAAACAAAGAAACATAATCATAAGGACTTGTGAATTCTCTGACATGATTGTCTAATTGATTGCATGAGCAGAATATTCTATCACGTTCATATTTACTATCAAAAGGACCAATTGAATCTATATGTAGATTTTGAATACAAGATATACATTCTTTAAATTCGATACAGTGTCTTATATAGAATATTCTTTCCATTTCTGAATTCAACTCATCAACATCATCTTTGTGTATGTAAATAACATGCATGAACGAATTATCAAATGCATCACGACGATAATCACGAATATTACTAATTTGATCAACTGTTACGGGTTGTTGTTTCGGACTTTCGATCTCAGAATAATCATCATCATCAGAATAATCATCATCAGAATAATCATTGGAAGAATCATCATCATCAGAATATTCATGGGAATCATCAGAATAATCATGGGAATAATCATCAGAATCGGATTGATAAATGATTGAATATTCATCTTCGGAGTGTTGTGTATCATCACCATAATATTCATCAATGTCTGGCCAGTATTGTGGATCATCATCATCAGAATAATGTGGTTGAATTTCTTCAGCAATAAGCCAAGCAGCATAATCAGCCTTTTCTTTTTCTATGGAAATTCCTTTCAATGCACTTAATAATCCTATCATATCAATTTTATTACAACCATAGCCGTGATAGTCACATAATTCAAAATTATCAATGGGTTCTTCATGATTGATTTTGATTAGCGGAAGTTTGAAAAAATGTTGGAGCTTTTCTATAGGACAACCTTTGTAACTGAAATATTTTGATGCATCATCAGCTTTAAGATATATATCATCATCAGTAATGCCGAGACAATTACGGTAAATACGATCCACATCTTCAACACCATAATGATTATGTTCATAACACCATAACCTATCATTTAATTCTAAATGACAGACTTTGAAAACATCATATTTGATCATACTCACATGAAAATAAGTGTAATTTTCATAATCTACACCCAAATATATACCATCTGCATAAGATTCATCAGAAAAACTACTACATGCTGTTTTAATTGGAGACAGAACATCATATTCGATCACTGGACCATGATATTCAAATAAAGCTTGGAATATGGGAACATAATCATCTTCAGAATTGAAAACTCTGGGTTCATTTGAATTCAATCTACATGAACAAAACAATTGTGGAAAATGAAATTCAGTGTCAAATTCTCCAAAAGCATCAACAACAGAATAGTTAAAGGTATCATTTAATCTGTGACGAACGAATACATCATTAACTATGAGCTCAACATCATCTTTATGAATATACATATTGTGCATGAAACCTACTGAATAATGGTGATCTCTTTTTTCATCTTTACAATTAAATAATGTCAATTCTTCCTTATATATTAATAATGATTCTGGCAAATTTTTACTGTTATATTCTTTAACATTTTCTGGGTTCAAAACAATCAAAAGCGAAAATTCGCTAGCTGGGTTACTACTAAACATGCTTAAATGCTTATGGAAATAAATATCAATTTTCAGTATAAAAATATTATTTTGCCTTCCATTTCTGGAGGGCAAATTATTTTGTTTGGTTTGTTTTTACAAACCCAACACATTAAAGAAGTAGTTCAAAAGTTAACCACAATCAGAAGATCCTTGAGAAACATTGCAAATAGTTGGAATGATTTCATTTTCATCATCTGATTCGGAAGAGAATAAAATTGGACTAAGATCATTATATATTGGAATCGGATGTTTTTGACTTTGACATTTACTTTGTGTTGGGCAGTTATCCCTTTCATACATTGCATCTCTTTCCCAATCGGTTCTCTGATCGATACCTTCATCACCTAAGGAAATTTTGAAAAGATACATTGGATCATCATCTGATTCAAAAGATTCAGTTGAAGAAGAAGATTCGGAACACATTGTGAAAACATTTGGAATGACGAATTCCTCTTCATCTTCTTCTTCAAATTCTTCTTCCTCTTCGAAAATATCAATGAGATCTTCTTCTGTGACATCATGAATTGAAAACGAATCATTAACCAAAGATTCGCGCTTATTATGACGATTCTTGGAAAGTCTTGGTTTGGTTGAATCAACGGAGATAACTTTACCATCAAGAATTAATTCTGAGGAATCAGGATTTTCTTCAATAGAATATAAGAGAACATTTTCAGGTTCACAATCTTCTTCATCAGAAACACAAACTAAAGGTTTTGGATAATGTTCAACAAATACAGCTTTTGGATTCTGAAAATCTTCAGGATTACCTCCTTCATTAGCATAAATACTACCTTGTTCTGGAACTGTGCAATGTTGTCTCAGATGTTTTGGAATTCCATGATATGAATCGAAATAACATTTAAATTTGGTATCAATGATCTCTTTAATTTCTGATACATCATCAACGGTCTTATGAATGTGAATTTTGAATTTCAATGATATGTATAAATACCTGTATTGTTGATTTCTGCGTTCGACTGATATAAATTGAAAATTCGGCGAATCTTTTAAAGACCAAAATCTCTCGGTGTTAATTTCTGTGATGAAATATTCGAAAACTAATTCATGATTAGGTATACCCGAACGTTCTAAACATCGATGAGCTAAACCTGTAGAATACAACTTGTCTGAAACAATTTTCTCAAATACAGTTTTAAACACTAAAACATAATTGCTCTGATATCCTTGAGTTTCTTCTTGGAAAATTTGTGAGTCTGGTGGATTGTATCTGCAATAAAACTTATCGACAATATATTCTTGGTTATATTCGTCATGAATAACTTTGAAATAATCAAGAAGTTCACTTTTGATTGCATAATTATGTCCTTTGATTCCATTTATATATAGTGATTCACTGAATATATTATTTGCAAAACTATTAATCCCAAACATCGAATCTACATCATCTTTGTGAATATAGAAACCCTGAATAAATTCATCGGTAAAACATCCTTTTAACTCATCAAACATATCAATCATACTCTTAAATAACTATGGAAACAAAAATAAATTTCCAGTTTAGACCCCTTATCCGCGTTCATTATATTTCAATATGGCTTCGATCATGGACACGTGATCATAATTAGTTCCATATATATCTTCATATCGAAGTATTATATTTCGAACGTCATCACTATGTATATATTCAAACTCACTACCTGCTGCAATGAATCTCAATTGATTATATAAGAGCAATGATTTATTCTGAAAATGTTCCTCATATAATTTATTCACGACCGCATTCAATGTGTCATCATCCAGATCTTTGAAATAAGTTTTCACATTATGTTTTATCACAGGAAATATCACAATCGAATTTATGTCACTATTTTTGATAACTTTGATATGGTTTTTGAAATCAATTGTGTTGTTTATGAATTCAATCGCTTCGCGCCCGGACACTTCGTGATCGATTATGTATTCCTTCGTTGGTGATTTATAAAACAAGCATCGAAATTTGTTTACACTTTTCGATGCTTGTTTTATCCGTTCATTTATCGCAAGTGCAAAGTTGAGTGGCGAACATCCAGGTAGTGTTCTGTTTAGGAATATTTTACATTCATCTTTGTCGGTTAATGTGAATATATATTCGGAATCTTTTTCCTGTTTTATTTTTATGTATATGTCAATTTTTTTGTGAACATCTTCAATGTTGGGTTTATATTTGTATTTAGTGAATTCATCATGCATTTTTTTCAACATCGACTCATCCAATCTTTTATGTTCTAGATCTCGCTTAACATAATCTTTGAAATCTTCGAAGTCACAAAAATCGAAATGACTATCTAAATTCGTGTATACGTATTTGCAATATATCATTTCGAATTCATCCATGTTCATTTGGAATTCAAAAATAAATCACTTATCGCTCGCTTCGCACCCAGGTCTTAGTTATTATTGAAGAATAACAACCCAGTAGATTTCACCATCACGACATGTTGAGAGTGTTTTTCATCATAAAATCTTTCTGAAATATCATTTCCGTAATTCAAAGATTCAAATATTTTTATGTCACAACCTTTAACTAATGCGCAGAAACCATTAGATGTGTAAAACAAATTGCCGTCATGTGATGAATAAAACGTCACATTATTGATGTTGAATTTAAATGTCTCGATTATCCAGTCTGATTTTTTGAAGCAAAAGTATTTATTAGATGTAGCAATGCAAATATCATCTCCACATATGCCGAACAATGTTATCCAACCATTTATATATCTTATATCATACCACTTATATTCGGATTCATTTAACTCAAACGTTTCATTATCATAGCCGTCCGATATACAATCAAGCTTATTATCTTTCGTGATACCAATATACATCATGTCATTGTATATTATTTTTATGAGGTGCCCTTCGTAATTGAAATATTTGTATTCATCATCCAATTGTGATTTGTAAATTATAACTGTAACAGGATTATTAATGACAAAATATGAGTCAAAACATCTCACAATATTAGATTCTGAACATACATTGCTTTCCAAGTCGAAACTTAAACATAATTCTTCATCAACATTTGTATCGACAATCGTAACACTATTGGTTGTCAAAACCATATGTTTAGATTCTTTCGGCATGAACTCAACATCAACTATACTTATTTCGGATATATCAGCAGAGTTTCTTCGTAAAATATTTTCCATGAATAACAATCCTTGATGTTCAGAAACTGAGTTTTCGGATGTGAACAATATATTCTTCGTCATCACCACCAATTTATCATTCAAGATCTTGGCATTTATATATCCCTCACAGTTAATATCCGAAATAATTGACTTCACACCTTCATACGACAAACCATCCGTGGCTTCTAAAACAGTTAATTGAATTCTATCAGTTTCATCCGCTAATACTATATATTTATTTTCGAGTTTAACTATTTTATCAGAATTTTTTAATTCCGCTATCATTTTCGAGTTCATTTAATTTATGAAATAAAAATACTCTCAACGTTGGGTTACATCATAATGCAACTTTTAATTTGGTAGTTCACATTTTCAATCAACAAACTTCGAACCTTCAAATATTCAGATTTCGAATCCGCTTGATATAATGATCGAGTTATTGGGTGTAAATTCGAATTCAAACATATTTGCTCCATTTGTTCTTTATAATCATTCCATTTGAAAGTATATGTATTCACAAGACGTCTGGCTATGTAATCAGTTTGTGGTCCTATTTTTGAAGTCAACTTTTTACGAGTGAATCCAAATTTAATCATCAAATCATTAGCGTTAAATATTATGTATAAGATTCGTTTTGTCTTATCACGTTGCATGTTTGAATCGGAAAAATAATCCTTTATCGTCATGACTTAGCATATCAAGTCATCAATGATAAATTCCTTAAAGTCTTTGGCATATGTAAACAATATTGGTAAATAAGGTTGTTCTTTAAGTCCCGCATCTACGAATTCACGAGATAGTGTGAATATTTGAGCGACAGATTCAACATCTAGTGTTTTAGATAATGACGGGATGATGTTCATTATCGTTTGGATAGTTGATATGTCAAGTGAGTATTCCGGGGACCTATGACAATAATGTCTATATATGTTCATTTCGAGAATTGGATCTATGCCATGCTCACTGATAAAATTTACACCTCTGCCAATCACATTTAAATCGCTGTTCGAAAATTGAGGTTTAACTATCGAATGAATGTATGTTGTAAAATCATCATCAATATCTGGAACATCATCTCGAACAATATCAGAATAATAATTCATGAACATCATCAGTGAAAATATTTGTGCATGATTTTCTTCTTCCGTGCCGCTGCCTCCGTCGTCGCTTCTTATGTATTGAAGAATATGACAAATTTCATGAAGATTGCTCATAACATCTACGATCAATGAAACACCGTTCGTTATACTATTGATTCTTAATGTAATAGTGTTGTATAATGGATTACTGATACAATACTGATTGCCTAATATGTTGCAATTACTATCATCCCGATATAAACCATAACATTGTTGTCCTCCATAAACAAATGGATAAGTAGAACTTCTGACGTATATTTCAAACTTCTTAGTGTAATTTGTTATCATGTTCGGAAGTAAATTTAA
>Ga0209417_1002363_pt1 | contig 29359 bp, 19 predicted proteins | sample RifGroF2_FD_184002 | JGI IMG/M metagenome (GOLD analysis project Ga0209417, IMG submission 184002) | Groundwater microbial communities from Rifle, Colorado, USA - Groundwater F2 (SPAdes) (version 2) | ecosystem: Environmental > Aquatic > Deep subsurface > Groundwater | place: Rifle, Colorado... | reverse complement strand
CGCCCAAACCTGGCCTCAACGCCCGCAACCGGTCGCCCCGTGCGCCTTCAGCCCCCTTTTCGGATAGACTAACTGCACCCCAGGCTCACTTACTCCGCCAAAGGCTAACTTACTTTGTCAATCGACCGTGATCAGTTCTCACTAACAACTGATTACTGATAACTGATTACTTCTTACTCTCTCTCCCCTCATTCCCCGATCAAGGTTTCGCCCAGCACCATGGTGATCGTGTCGGTTAGCTCCCGCGAGGTGAAGGGTTTTTGCAGGAAGGCGGTCTTCTTCATTTTCAGCGCCTTGCGAATGTCGGGCTGGCTGGGTGCGAATCCGCTGACCAGGATGACGGGGACCTGGGAGCCTTTGTTCTTGAGCCACTCGCAAAGCTGAAGTCCGTTAAATTCCGGCATGCTGAAATCGAGGACGATCAAATCAGGTTTCTTCGCCTGGCTCAACCACCGCTCATGCAGGTCGCGACCGCTGGTCATTTGCTCGACGCTGTGGCCTTCGTCGAGCAAAAGCTGACGGCACATCGCGCAGAAGATCGGGTCGTCGTCGACCACCCAGATATGGCTGGGCGCCAGATGGCTGCGGGCCCGCATTTCGTCTTCCTTGGCCAGCTTTTTGTCGACGGCGACCGGCAAGAACACCTGCACGCGGGAAATCGTTCCTGGTTCGGTGGACATCATGACGACGCCATCCAATTGCCCGACCATACCGTAAAGGCTGGACAACTTCAGGCCGTGACGGCTGAGTTCGGCGGTTTCATGGGGCAAGACATCGGAAGCCGTCGGGGTTCGGCCCGGTTTGACGACCATGCTGTTGTCCGATACTTCGAGGCAGAAAAACTCCTGTTCCTTGCCCTCTTCATTCTTCATGTTGACGTTGGAGGTCTTGACGGTCAACACGCCTCCCGCCGAAAGGGTGTCCACCGCATTCGTCAGCAAGTTGAAGACGATCTGGCGTATCGAACCCGGCGGCGCCATGACGGCATCGTGCTTGGCGTTGAGCTGGGACTCCACTTTGACGCCCCCGCTGACTTGCGATTCCAGCAAGGAAAGCGAATTGCTCAACATTTCGTGGATGCGGCAGAGGGCTTCCTCTTCCATGTCGCTGCCTAAAAAGGCGAGGACTTCCTCCGTCAATCGCCGTCCGCGCTGCGCCGCTTCGGAAATTTTATGCAAAGCTTCCTCGGCTTCGGTCGCAAGCTTTCCACGATTCAGCACCATCGACGAATACCCCAGAATGATGGACAACAAATTGTTGAAATGATGCGCCACGCCGCCGGAGAGCGTACCCAACGATTGCGTGCGTTCCGACTGCATCAACTGCCGCGTCAATTCGTTGGCCCGCACGTGACCGTTCAAGGCCTGTTCGATGCCGGTCCTGAGCCGTCGGCAAATCGTCATGGTTTGCTCCACCTGTTTGCGGGTCAGCACAGGAATCTCCAAGACGAGCTGCTCGAGTTCCTTCTTCGACAAACCGGTGGCTTCGATCATCTGGCCGATTTCCGCGTCGGAAAAGGCCTTGGTTCGTAGTTTTCCGGACCATAAACAATGGACGATATGCCCCTGCAATCTCACAGGGAAGGCGCCTTCAATCATATCGAAGGGCGCCTCGTGAATCTGATCCTCTCCGGTTTTATTGATTATTTGAAGCAGCTCGATATCGGACTGCAAACACGATCGGGCCATTTTCCCCGACTGCTTGACGCATTCGCGACAAATTTGAGAAGCCTCGGGATTCAGGCCGTCCATTCCGAAAGGCATATCGGCCCCGGATAGCAGAGTGCCCACAAAAGCCATATTCAACGACTTGAGATAGGCAGGCGCATCCGCGGCGGCAGCCAAATCGAACAGATTTAGAGATTTGAGCAACTTATCCCTCGTTGCTTCCAGTTGCTGAAGACCGGTTTCTTTTTTCACTTCGACCTGCTTTGGTTCGTAATATTATTGTTTTCGCATCGTACCCATATCGCCTGTCCACGACAGGCGTCCCTGCACATCATCGCAACGGACCGAAAGCCAAACCCTGAATTCCGGATTTGCCCTTGTCCTCCTGTCACAACGCCCCAGCCATGATTTCTAAAGATAATCCCTTGCGCTGCTTTTGCCATGAGCCCCTCCTGCTTTTCACCTCATTCAAGGATTCTTCAACCTCTCCATTTGCCGCTGAAGAGTATATTCCAACCATTTGATCCTGTAAGCAGGATCGCATCGAAGGCGGCTGGGCTGGTCAAGGACATCGACCGGCGCCTCTATTCTATTTGAAGCCGCCATCAATACCACGTTAGTTCCGTCCAAACCGCGAAATTCTCCCCGATGAATCAGTCCATTGGCGCGCCGAAGCGCCACGGAATCTCCGGGCTTATAAATTGGAAAACGTTCGTCCAATTGCGCCGACAGCTTTGCCCGCACATCTTTTTCAAGAAAAACATTGGAGCTGCCGTTGGTCAAAGAACGATCGGACGTTGCGGTTACGACCGCCGCCGTCGACGACAGGCTCGTTGTCAGGGCCTGTGCCGCATCGCCAGTGGAGACCAGAGCGGGAGCCGGGTTCTCGGAAGCGGGCGTCGCCAACGAATCTTGCGCGGCGAGAGCCGGCGGCGGAGGCGGGGCTGTTCGCTGCTTAAAAACGACCAGGACAAGCGCCATCGCAACGGCAAAGCCTCCCACCCAAAAAGCGATCCTGGCGGCCGATCCTCGGGGCGAGCCAGCCCCTATTCGGGTCCCCGTGCGGGCATTGTAGCCGCATTGGACGCACAAAACGGCGCCTTCAGGCATGCCGGCCCCGCAAGACGGGCAGCGAGTCATTCCATCAAGACGGCGCTCACGTTTGACTTGAAGGTCCGATTTGGATTCCAAAGATTGGGGATCGAGGGGAACGGCAACTTGCTTGTTACAGGCCGAACAGGAGGCCAATAAGCCCCTGAAATGGTCAGGAACACTGAACGAGTGCCCACAATGCATGCATTGAACCTGGATATCCGCCATAATTTCCACCCCTTGCAACGGGGGATATTCCGAATTCCTGCACCATTTCGCAAGCCACAAATTGATTGACTTTCAAGTCGTTCCGTAGACAATGACTCGCCATTTTATTGGATTGGACATTTTCGATGTTGGCTGACGTACCAAATGCATGGACAGGATTCGGCAAAAGCCTGAAAACGAGGGAAGCCTTTATGGCTGCCATTCGGTGGAGCCGGGTCGTCCAGTTGCTCTTTTTACCGCTATTCTTTCTCTTCATGATGGGGCCGGCGGTTCATTGGGCGCGCCAGGAACTGAATAAGCCGGTTACTTTTCTGCTGCTGGGTTCGGATAATCGAGCTCACAACGGCCCCTCGAGATCAGACTCCATTTTTCTCATCCGCGCCGACCCGGAAAGCGGAACCCTCCGGGGGCTTTCGTTGCCGCGGGACCTTTATGTGCCGCTTCAGGGGTTGCCTCTGACTCACAAGCAAGACCGCTTGAATACCGCTCTTTTCTGGGGCGAATACTTTGGGTCCAAAAAAGGTCTGGCCGCGGCGCGCGAAACCGTTACGGAACTGACCGGGGCGCCCATTGACGCCGTCGTGCTGGTTCGGTTCAACCTCGTCACCAAGCTGGTGGATGCAATCGGCGGCGTCGAAGTGTATTTCGAAAAACCGTTGGCTGACGGAAAATTCAACAGCCTCAAGGGCGAAAATTCCTATACGCTCCGTTTCGAATCCGGCTGGAATTACCTCGATGGGAAACGGGCACTGGAATACATCCGCGTGCGCAAACCGGATACGGATTTTGGCCGCCAAAACAGAAACCGGCAGTTGCTGACCCGCATTCTCCTGGCCCTTCAATCGAAGAATAATATGGCCCGTTTGATTCCTGTCGCGCCCTCGCTCTGGAAGGAAGTTGAAATGCAACTGGGCATGATGGACGCCATCCGATTCGCCTGGGCGCTGCACCACAACACCTCGCACAGCATTCAATGGGATGCCATCCGCAAAGATCAAGTCATGCCGGTGGAAACGCCTCGCGGCGCCAAAGTATTGGTAGCCGAACCGGGAGTCCTTCAGGAAGCCGGACAAAAGCTGATGGGCGAACCCCAACGATACGCGGCGGGGAAGTTAGCAGTCATCAGTGATCAGTAATCAGTAATCAGTGATCAGTGAGCAGTGAGCAGTGAGCAGTTGTCCGCTTTGGAACGGGTATCTATTTACTGACAACTGATTACTTTCCCCTCCCCCCTCACCCTAGCGTCTCGCCAAGCTTCCCGGGCAAATCCTCGATTTTCAGGCGGATTTGCTGCATGGAATCGCGTTCGCGCAGGGTCACGGTCTGGTCTTCCAGGGATTGGAAGTCCACGGTGACGCCGTAGGGCGTTCCGACTTCGTCCTGCCGGCGATAGCGGCGTCCAATGGCGCCGGTCTGGTCGTAGAACGCGGGCCAGCGGCGGCGCAGCGTATCGAAAACCTGGCGGGCTTTCTCCACCAGCTCGGGCTTGTTCTTGAGCAGCGGGAAAACGGCAACCTTGATCGGCGCAATGCATGGGGCAAACCGCATGACGGTACGAGCTTCGAAGCCTTCCGGCGCGGGCTTGCCGAGTTCGGCCAACCGAACCTCGCCGCCCTGATCGCCTTTCGGCACCCATTCTTCCCGGTAGGCATTGCACAACACCGCCAGCGCAATGCGATCCACGCCCGCCGACGGCTCGACGACGTGGGGAATGAACTTTTCGTTGGTTTCCTGATCGAAATATTCCATCGATTTCCCGCTGAATTCCTGATGGCGGCTCAAATCGAAATTGCCGCGGGCGGCAATCCCTTCCAATTCCTGGGTGCCGAACGGGAAATCGAACATGACATCCACGCAGGCGCTCGCGTAGTGCGCCAGCTCTTCCTTCGGATACACATACTGATGCAGGCTCGAGGCGGGTAGCCCGATGGACTGGTACCACTTCATGCGCTCGGCCACCCAGTATTCGTGCCATTGCTGGTCGGTGCCCGGCTTGACAAAAAATTCCAGCTCCATCTGCTCGAATTCACGCGAGCGAAAGGTGTAATTGCGAGGGTTGATTTCGTTGCGGAACGCCTTGCCGATTTGCGCAATGCCGAAGGGCACCTTCTGGCGGGCCACTTGCAGGACGTTGTCGAATTGCGCAAAAATGCCCTGTGCGGTTTCCGGCCGAAGATAGGCAACGGAGGAGCTTTCCTCGACCGGGCCTACAAACGTCTTGAACATCAGATTGAATTTGCGCGGTTCCGTGTAATCGTGCGGTCCGCCCTGCGGACATTTGGTTTCGGGCAACTGATCCGCGCGCCAGCGCCCCTTGCACTTCTTGCAGTCCACCATGGGATCGGTGAAGCCTTCTACATGGCCCGAAGCCTCCCAAACCCGCGGATGCATGATGATGGAGCAGTCCAGGCCCACGACATCCTCGCGTTCCTGCACCATCGATTTCCACCAGGCATCTTTGATGTTCCGCTTTAGCTCGACGCCCAAGGGGCCGTAATCCCAAAACCCGTTGATGCCGCCGTAGATTTCCGAACTCTGGAAAATGAAACCGCGCCGCTTGCACAGGGAAGCCAGCGCATCCAACGTTACCGTCGCTTGTTTTTCGTTCATGGGTGTCGCATCCTGCTTTAGACCTTGAGGCGGGTCAAGCTCCGATTGAATCCGCCCTTCTTTCTGCTTGCCGTCCAGGGTAATATTCTACGAAACTAAGATCAAGTATAAGGAAAAAACAAACGGATATGTACAGACTGGTTTTTCTCACGGGCAAATTCAAGGGGCGCCGACTGGCGGTCCATCAGGGGTCCATCCTGGTCGGACGCGATCCGGAGTGCCATATTCATCTGACGGACGACGACGAGGTGTCCCGCAAGCATGCCGTGTTCGAGGAACGGGCCGACGGCGTCTTCGTTTCCGATTCGGGGTCCCTGAACAAGATCACCGTCAACAATCAGGAAATCCGCGAGGCCTGCCTGAAAAGAGGCGATATCGTTCAACTCGGCAAAACGCGCATCCAATTCCAGGATTTGGAATCGACCCAAGCGCAGGAATCCCGCCGCGTCGGCCTCGTGCAGCGTCTCACCGTCGCCTCGGTGGCCTTGGTCCTTTTTCTGGAACTCGTTTTTTTGGTCGGTCTTTCCATCTGGCATAACAATGAAGGGTTCGTGCCGACCGCGCCGGTGCGCGCCTCCAACGCCCCAGCCGCATCCGTCACGACGAATTCCGCCATGCTTCCGGCGGCCACCCCCACCGAAGACACCTCGGTACTGAAAGACGCCCAGGACCGATTGAACCTGCTCGAACAGGAAACGGTTGAACCGGCTCTCCCCCCGGCCAACGCAACCAACGAGCTGTCCATCGTATCGGAGGAAATCCGGCAATTAAGGCAGGATGTGGCCGACATGCGCGAGAAGGTCCAAGTCTTGGAAAGCTCTTCGAACGCCGTTCCGACGGTCGAAGCTCCCGCGACAAATCTTCCGCCGGCGGTCGATCCTGACGCGCTTGTTCAGAAAGCCCGCCAGATGCTCGACGAAGCCCAAGGACAAGCCCGAAAGATGAATTTGATCCAAGCCGACCAAACCCTGGACCGGATTCAAATCATGGCCCCGGATTTTCTGCCGGCCTATGTGGAAAGAGCTCAGCTCTTGGAACGCCGGGGCTTTCTGAAAAAAGCCGCCGAACAATGGGCACTGGTCATGAGCAAAAGCATCGGCACGCCGCTATATCAGCAGGCCGCCGCCGAGCAGATCCGGATTTCCCGGATGGACATGATCCAAACAGCGCTCAAAGCATCATCCGGAAAAGACGACGACGAATCGCTGGCCAAACTGCCCCGGCGCATTCGCATTCTATCCGTGGAGCATCAAAAATTCCCGGACAACGACCAGTACGAGGAGATGAGGCTTTTGCGCATCACGCTCAAAGCCAGGCCTGGCGATAACGATATCCGAGGGAACGACCTCTATGTGGTCGTCAACTTCTTCGACCAGGGCAAGGAAAGCGGCCAAATCAGCCTGTCGGAGACCGTCGTTCCGAAGAATGCCTTCACGGTGGAGGGAGAGCTTTCGGGCGGCGCCCAACGCGTGATCACGGCCGCTTACATCGTGCCCAAGGGATTTCGCGCGGAAGAAAAGCTCCAACAAGGCGAGGAAAGACGCTATTACGGCTATACGGTGCGCGTTCTGCAACGGGATACGCTGCAGGATGAAGAGGCCAAGCCCCGCTCGCTGTTGAGAGAACAAATCGACCTGCCCCATCCGCCGCCGAGCGAGCCAGCGGCGAACACGGCTATAGCGCCGGCTTCCGAAATGAACAGCGTCCGATAGGGACGTGTTGGATGTAGTACATCTCGAAATCGGTCTTTTCGGCATCTTCCGGTTCAAAGGCGGGAAGCTCCTCGAAACGCCCGTCCGCGCGCAAAGCCGCCAGCACTTCCTCAAAATACGGCAGATGATCCGTCGCAAAATGCATTTCCCCGCCCGGCTTCAACGTCCGAAAAAGTGCGTCGATAAATTCATTGTTAAAAACCCGGTGCGCGTGATGCCGCTTTTTCGGCCAGGGATCGGGAAAAAAAATGTAATAGGCCGCGACGGATTCCGTCGGCAACAGAAATGCCGTGGCATAAAAGGCATCCATCCGAAAAAGGCGGACGTTGTCCAACTGTTTTCGCTGCACCTTGTTGTCCACCTTGCGAATGCGCCTCAACATCCGGTCGATGCCCAGGAAATTGCATTCCGGATGCGCCGCCGCCCGTGCAAGCAAAAAGCGCCCTTTCCCGCAGCCCACGTCGACATGCAGGGGCCTTTCATCGAAATATTGCCCGAGATTTAAGGGCGCAATCCAATCGTCCGGAACGATCCGCACGCTATGTGATTCAGTTCTCATGCATTTATGCCGCCGTGCTGTTAGCATGATCCGATTTCAAACAACAAGCCCAAATTCGCTTGCCGGTGAAAACCGGCGCGGACTTTGCGACATTCGCTGAATTTTGAGTCATCAATGGGGTGCATCCTGATACGGCCGCAACAGCGGACGGCGGCGGAGCGCCGTCCCTACCGTTCTTTGCTGTGGGTAGGGCGCTCACTCCGCTGAGCGCCTTCTTTTCCCCATACGACCTGCGGCCGTGTCGAGAGGCGCCCCCTCTTTGTTTCCAAAGGCGTGGATGCCGGAAAAGCCGGAAAACATCGAACATCCAACATCGAACTCCGAACATCGAAGTAGTTCCTATTCCACATTGGACGTTCGATGTTCGATGTTGGTTGTTCGATGTTTTCTTCATTTCTTCTCTTCGTTTCTTCTCTTCATTGGGTGCAACAGCGGACGGCGGCGCCCGCCTGCAACGCTGTGCGTAGCACTGCGGGCGGACGCTGAGCGCCTTCTTTCCCCATACGACCTGCGGCCGTGTCGAGAGGCGCCCTCATCGATGCAAACTGGAAGGGGGGTCTTGACGCGCTTGCGGCGATAATGGCAGCATATGCGGTTTGCTGGGCAGATTACTGAACAAGGAAGAGAGAGCATGGCGAATCGGCGGCTTGAAAATCTGGAAACGTATGTCCTGACCGTCATTGAAGATCGTCGTCAGGGCAAGCTGGCTTCCGTCCTGAGAGGGATTCTGAAGCATCTCTCTTATCTGTACAGCTCGATCATGCAGGTCCGGCTCTGGCTGTATTCCAAAGGGATCTTCCGTCACCACACCCTGGGCTGCCAAGTGATCAGCGTTGGAAATCTGACCGTCGGAGGAACCGGTAAAACTCCCATCGTGGAAACTTTTGCGCGCGCCCTGCAAAAAAACGGGCGGAAAGTGGCCATTCTGAGCCGCGGCTACAAAAAGCACGAATTGCCTTTCATCGAACGACTGATCAACCGGATTACGCTCCGGAATCGCCAGTTGCCCCCCCGCGTCGTATCCGACGGAGAGCATTTGCTGCTCGATTCCGAGATGAGCGGCGACGAACCCTACATGCTGGCCTCCAATCTCCCGAAGGTGGCCGTGTTGGTCGACAAGAACCGCGTGAAATCGGGGCAATACGCCACCCGCAAGCTGGAGTGCGACACATTGATCCTTGATGACGGATTCCAATACATGTCCTTGAAACATCGCCTGGACATCGTACTGGTGGATCGGACCAATCCTTTTGGCAACAAGCACGTCCTGCCCCGGGGGATTCTCCGCGAGTCCTACAAAAACATCAAGCGCGCCAGCTTCATCTTCATCACCAAGTCGAACGGCGACGGCGCCGAAGATTTGAAAAAGCAACTCCGGGAACTCAATCCGACGGCAGAAATCGCGGAATGCCGGCATTGTCCGCGCTATCTGCAAGATGTCTACACCGGCGAACGCCATCCGCTGGACCTGCTGAACGATCTCGATGTCGCCGCCATCTCGGGCATTGCCGCGCCCAAAGGCTTTGAAGACGAGTTGGTCCGCCTGGGCGCGCGCGTTCACTATCACAAACGCTACGCCGATCACCATCGATACTCCCAGCAGGAGATCATCGACCTGATCAACAAGAGTCTCAGCCGGAGCGCACGGGCGATCGTTACCACCGAAAAAGACGCCGTCCGCTTCCCCAAGATCGAACGTCGCGACATACCGATGTATTTCCTTCGCGTGGAAATCGAATTGCTGAGCGGAGCCGAAGACTTTTATGCATGCATCTCGCGCATTTGTTTCAAGTAACGCCGCAGAGCCCGTGGGGACGGACGAAAACCTGCTGATCTGCGGGGTCAACTGGATTGGCGACAGCATCATGACGATGCCAGCCCTTCAGGAATTCCGGCAGCGAAATCCCCAGGCCCGGATCACCCTGCTCGTCAAACCAGCCCTGATGCCGATCTGGTCGCTCCATTCCGCCCCGGAGGATCTCATCCCGCTGCAAAGCGGCTGGGAAGGAACACTGAAGACCGTCCGCGAACTGAAAACGCGTCATTTCGATCGAGCCTATATTTTCCCCCATTCGTTTCGCTCGGCCCTGTTGCCGTTTTTGGCCGGCATTCCCCGACGCGTCGGCATGCCGGGCCCGTTCCGAAATGCCATGCTGACAAAAATCGTACGCCCCACCGCCCAGTCAAGCCGAGGGCATCAAGTCTATGAATATGCCGACCTGCTGCTGGGGCCCGGCAGCCCTTTGAGGGATCTGGAACCCCGATTGACCATTCCAGCCGAGCTGCTAAAGCAGACTTCCGCACGGCTAAGCTCTCTTCCCTTGCCGCGTATCGCTTTGATTCCCGGAGCCGCGCGCGGCCCTTCGAAACGATGGCCGGCTGCTCATTTTGCGGAAGTCGGACGCCGGCTGCTTCAGGACAAACGGGCCGGCATATTGCTGCTCGGCAGCCAGAGCGAACATGCCGTGTGCGCCGAAATCGAAAAGGCCATGAGCGCCCAATCCAGAGTGTTGAACTTTGCGGGAAGGACCTCCCTGCCGGAATTGGCCGCGGCACTGAGTCTTTGCGATCTGGCCATCACCAACGACAGCGGTGGAATGCATCTGGCCGCCGCCGCCGGCCGGCCGGTGGTGGCGGTATACGGCATTACCGATCCGGACAAGACCGGCCCGCTCGGTCCACGGCACATCATTCTGCAAAACAGCCCGATCCGCTGCCGCGATGTGGGACGCCAAAGCGAACTGGCCCAAAAATGCCTGGCCTCCATCACGCCGGAACAAGTCTGCGAGGCGGCCAACCGCATTTTGGAACATGCCGAGGAAAAACATCATGCCGGCCCCTATTGATCTTCAAAAACCCGTCATAACGGCGGGACCCTATCGAGGTTTTATCGAACCCGCTTACGGCGACGCCCAAGGGCTTCAATCGTTGGCCGCCTTGCCCCGGCTGCTGCGCGACGCTCCGAACAAACTTGCCGATGGCCGCAATAAAATCGTGACCGTCCGGCTTTCCCCGCACACGCCGTCTGTGGCGGTCAAATCGTTTGGGCAACAAAGCCGGCTCAAGGACCTGATCGATTTCCGCCGCGGTTCGAAGGCCTGCCGCTCCTGGACCGTGGCCGCCTGGCTGCATCAACATGGCGTGGGCACGCCGCCCCCCGCCGGCTATCTGGAGCGATGGGACGGAAACCGACTCCTGGAGAGTTATTACCTGTCCGAATTCCAGGAAGGCATCCGTTGCTTCCGGGACGAATTGAACCGGCTCTATCGCGAAGATCCGGTCTGCGAAAAAATCATGACGCTGCTCCAATGCGCCGCGGACGCCGTTTGGGCGTTGCACGAATCGGGCGTGGTGCATTACGACCTGGGCAATCAGAACATCCTGCTGCGCCGCCTTGACGGCGGCCGCTGGGGCGACGTGCAGTTTGTCGACCTGAACCGGGCAAGGATCAAGCCGGCTTTGTCCCTGCAAGACCGCGCGCGCGACCTATCCCGCATCGACCTGCCCTCCGATTTTCTGCGTGTGTTCAAAGTGATGTACTTTCGACAACAGCATCCTCCGGCAGAATTTGAAAAATGGGAGCGCCGTTTTCGAACCCGGTTTGCGCTGCACACCTGGAGCCGCTGCTTTCGGCATCCCTTCCGCACCCGCCGGCGGCGTCTGGAAGAAAAGAAGAATCCGTTGGCCCCGCGGGGCCGCGATCTGTGGATCTGGGACGAGCGTTCCGCTCAAGCCGTCAGCACCCTGCGCCGCAAGGACCGCAAGCGCCTTTATCCGGCATCCAATGCGATTCAAATGGCGGCCGCCGCACCCGCCTTATGGCCCATCGCTCGAAACTACCGGCAGCGTTGTCAAAATAGCTATCAGGCGCAGGTGACGCTCATAAACCGCATCGGCATGACCATCGAACCGTCCCCTCTTCGCTTGGAAGAAGAATTGCGACTGCTGAAGGGGCTGGGCATTAACCCGGTTTTCCTGAGGTTTTATCACCACCAAACGCCCGAACAGTGGAAGTTCAGCATCGACGTGGCCAAGCGGTTGCGTGCCGACGGCCACTCCGTTTCGATTGCGCTCGTACAGGATCGGAAGGCCGTGCTTGAACCCGCACGCTGGGCTCGATTCGTCGGACAAATTTTAGAAGCCTTGAAGAATGACGTCGAGTGGGTGGAAGTCGGCCATGCGATCAACCGCGTCAAGTGGGGCCTCTGGAGCCTGGACGAATACCTGCGCCTGTTGGAACCGGCGGCGGAAGCGGCCGCCCGCCATCCTCACCTGCACTTCATGGGCCCGGCCGCGATCGATTTCGAATATCATTATCTCGTGGGCCTCCTGAACCGGATGCCGTCCGGCTTCCGGTTCGATGCGCTCTCCCACCTGCTCTACGTCGACCGCCGCGGCGCTCCCGAGAACCGCCAGGGCCGATTCGGCGCCGAGGAGAAATTCGCCCTCGCGCGCGCCATCGCCGAGTGGGCGCCTTCGTGCGAACCCCGGCTCATCGTGACGGAAACCAACTGGCCGCTGCTGGGCGCCGGCGTTTATTCGCCGGTCGGCGCGCCCTACGAAGTCCCCGGCCCGCGCTTCAACGATCCCAGCGTGACCGAAGACGACTACGCCGACTACATGATCCGCTACCTCGCCATCGCCCTCTGCTCCGGCATGGTCGAACGCGTTTACTGGTGGCGGCTCGTCGCCCGCGGTTTTGGCTTGGTGGACGACGCCCACCCCGACGCCTGGAGAATCCGTCCGGCCTATCCCATGCTGCAAACGTTCGTCGCCTTGCTGGGCGACAGCCGCTTCGAATCGCGAATCGCCTGCCCCAAAGGCCAATACCTGCTCCGCTTCCGCCGTCCCGACAACAGCGCCTGGGCCCTGGCCTGGTCCGCCGCCGGCACAATGCCCTGGCGCCCAGCCATCCAGTTCGACGGATGCCTGGACGCCTTCGGAAACGAAATCCCCATTCCCCATGAACTGACGGGACGGCCGGTTTATCTGAAGAACATCCGATAGACTCGGCGACATTTTTCGCTGTGGGCAGGCAACGGTCTTAAAGAAAACGACCGATCGGCCTGGCTTTAGTAATAAAGAATATCGCTTTGCGGATCTAAGCAAACCTTCAGCCACGCCGTATATCCGAAGCCGACGCAGGACCCCCCGGTCCGCGACATTTCAACGCGATAGTAACCGGGAGAGAGCCAGAGCGAGACGCCTTCTATGCTGGGGTTCCCACTGTTTTGGTTAACGCCCGGGTGGTACGACGAGGCCAGGACCTGTTGGCTTTCATTATACACATGCAGTCGCACGTCCACGCCGGGGCTGCCTCCGCCCACGCCCCATTGGGCTGCCGCGTGCATCATGCTCCAGTTCGGCACATAGAACCATCGGCCCACGTTGGTCACACTCGACACGGCCTCCAGCGTCATGTTGGTTGTGTAAACCTGCCGATCGTCCGCCAGGGTCATGGGCAGCTTGAGATATTGGCATTCTGTTCGCCAAGCCGTCAGGCTGTCCGGCACGTAACGGGTCTCCCGGATGCAGAGCGTACTGCTTTTGCCGTTGTGCTGCGTCAACCACTGGGCCAGGTCCAATTGAACCCCGAAGTAGATGCTGTTTCCATCGCCCGCGATGCCGTACCCGGACGAACTGCCGACAAAACATCCATCCAGAAAGAAATCCATCTTATACTGCGTCGCGTCCTGCGCGCCCCAGTTGAAGGGTTTCTTCACCGCCAGAGGAATCTCGCAACGGTTATACCGGTAGATCATATACGGCTGCGCCGAAAGTGGGAGCGGAGACGCGATCTGGTAGTTCAGCGGAGCGCCGGCGGCCTCGCTGTATAAACTGGATCGTTCATACTTGTAGCCCGCCAGGCAAAACTGGTCGCCTTGGCCTGCAAACAGGACGCCGGCTTCGCCGCTGGCTTGATTGACGTACCGCACTTTGATGCAATTGCCCGGAACGGCAACGGTATCGAACGCGCCGCGGTGCATTCCCGCAATGGTCTGCACAACCTGATCGTGTCTATTGAGGATCTCGAGGTAGGACGGCTCAGGACATCCGTTGGTTCCCTGGACCAACAAATTGACCGAGTCAAACCGTACTTTGATGGACTCGGCGCCCGGATGCCGGAAGGTCCAGGTCTTGGTCTCGTACGGCGCGTATTGCACGTATTGCATCGGCGTCTCCACCAGACGCCATTGCGAACGGGATACGGCCGGCAAGGGCGGATTGCTCAGACTTTGTCCCGAAGCCGCCAGCGCAAAAGCGCCGAGATGAAATACAGCCAGCCAGGCAGACGCATATTTTCTTTTCATTCTATCGTTCTCCATTTTATCGACCTACAGGTTTCAGGCTCACCGCTTAATTCACGATCGTCCGCAACAAGGCGCCAAAGCTCTTCTTTTCGGCCTCCTTGCTTTTGTTGTACAAATCGGCCAGTAAAACCCGGAGCCCCGCGCTTTTGGTTTGGGCATTCAGTTGCGAGAGCATCGCCCGACCGCGGGTCCAGTCCGTGGCGCTGAACGGCGGCGTGGTCCATGAGTCGCCATCGCGCACGTAGGTTCCCGCGGCGCGGCCCATCCGGGCGATCAGGTACACGGCCTCATCCCACAATTTTTCGTTCCCCTTGGCCGAGAGAATCCGCAACAATTCGCCGGAGTAGAGATAATACTGCTGCGCGTACAGCTCGCCCGTCCTGCTGCTCGAGGCGAGTTGACGGATGGCCCTTAAGTGGTCCAGCGTCTGGCCGTAGTCTTTGGGAAGGTAGCGAATTGACCTGTCGGCGCCGCCGCGACCCAGTTCTTCGGCCACGCAATCCACGATGCGAAGAGACAGGTACTGAACCTCGTTGGGCATGGAGAACACGACGCCCACGCCATTGGCCCGAATGTCTTCGGCGGTCCTAGGAGCCGGCCATACCGGATCGTCTGGAGTGGCGGACACCAAGTTATAGGCCTGGTAATACATCGTGACATCCGCCGTGGAATCCACCAGGGGCAGATCCGCGGGGATGGCATAAAGATCGGAAGGACTGCCGTCGGTGTCCAAGTTGACAAAAGCCAGCACGATCGAACGCAGGGGCGTGGCGAACAACCAGAACTTCAAGGGATCCGACCAGGCGGCGACGGAGAAGATGCTCTCGTTGTAGCCTCCGCCATTCATTTTCTTCAAGAACGTCCGATGGAACGATCGCAGGGCGGATTCGCCGGCCCGCGCCTGGTTGATTCGACGATACATTTCATTGACGTTTGCATCGTTGTGATCCTGCCAGAAGGGCTGGATATTCTCCCAGGACGACTCGAAGTTGATTTTGTGCGGAACGCCCAGAGGCTGCCCCATAAACACCATGGGCGAACCGTAGGAGGCTGCGCACACCGCATATCGCGCCATCATGGACCATTGATTGCCGTTGCCCGATTCGTCGTGGCTGGTGCCGTTGCGCATGATCACGGCATTGGGTCCAAAAAGTTGATTGGCCTCGAATTCCTGCGCCCCGGCAATCCACGACATCTGCACATGGTCGTCCCTGTAGTGCCCGTGTTCCTTCGTCGTCAGAATGTCGAAAGACCGGTTGGCCCGGTACTGAACCTGGTCGGGGTCCAGCACTTCCGCCAGAAAGATGAAATCCCACTTTTGTTGACGGGTCACGTTGATGATGTATTCCCAAGCCTGAGGAGGCAAGCCCTGGGCGAAGTCCGCGCGAATGCCGTCGAGCTTGTTGGCGGTCAAGTCCAGCCAGTACGGAAGAATATTCGCAAAGTAGTTCCACACTTCATGAACATTCGCAGCGGACAACGAACTCAGATCCGTATACATCAGATCGTCTTCGTTTTCGGGCCAGCCCTTGGCATCCGTCCATACGCCCTGCTTGGGCCCAAGACTGGAATAGTCGCCGAAGAAGAAATCGGTATTGGCATCCATCCAAATATGTTCCCCCTTGCGGTCCGCCGGAGCCCAGTGAGCGCAACTAGCTTCGCCGACGGCGGCTTTCCGGTAGAAACTTTCGGCCCAGCTCGATCCGTGCGTACACCAGGACCATTTCAAGCTGTTCATCGGGTTGTTGATCTGGCCGGACTGGCAGTAGCCCAGATCCGCCGCCACCTGACCGAGCGCCACGTCGCGGCCGGCGTGATTGAACGCCACGTCGATGAAGACATTCAGATCGATTTGTTCGGCCTTGTTGACCAGGTACTGGAATTCGGAGAGAGCGCTTGCCTCCGTGTTGGCCGCATCGTGCCGGGCGTCCACGGCACAGTAATTGCGCGTGCTGTAAGGGCTGCCAGGCGACAGATTTTCGACCCATTGTCCTTTCTGCATCATCCCGACTTTCAGTTCCGCGGAGCTGTTGCTGTCCCAGCTATCCGGCTTCCAACGCCACTGGGTCACCGGAAAGATCGGCATGACCCACATCGTATTGAAGCCCAGGGTGGTTCGCACATAATTAAGGTTGAACGGATCGAAGCCGTCGTTTTCGTGATCCGTAAAATCGTCGAAGGTGCTGCGATGGTTGAAATCGCCGCCGGGCTCGGCTTCGACCACCAGCGGATTGACCTCGTAGATCGTCAGGTCGCGCGCCTTGGACGGGGAGACCACGATGGCGCAGTCGCGCTGTTTGGAGCCGTCGGCGGTCGAATCGTTGTGCCAGAGCCAGGAGCCGCCGTTAATACGGAATCGGGCCGTCAGCCGGTAGGCGCCGCATTTCTGAATTTTCAGGGAGGCGCTGTATACATGATGTCCATCCGACTTGGTCTCCACGAAAGTCATGGGATAGGTCGCGTAATAGCTGTCGGCCTTTCCCGCATCAGCCGGACTCTCGTAGACCTTGGCAAAATCGCGCCGGTTTAAATTGCTGAACAGTTCCACCTGAAGCTGCGTCGCGGGAGTCTTGTCGGCAAAGACCTCCACCGTCACCTTGATAGGGATGGTTTCGTTCTTTGCTTCGTTAAGGAAGTACTTGATCGTGCCGTAATTCGCCGCCTTTCCCTTCGGCCATACGATTTGATCGGAAACCGCCAACTGCCCCATCCACGAATCGGCCAGCGCGCCGCCCGCCCACATCGCGGCCGCCGCCGCCCAGCATAAAACCACTTGTCGAGTTTGCATCGTTATTCCTCTTCTTTCGGGTATTTCTTTCTGCGCTTAACTAAAGGGATGTAAAAGATTGTGCCTCTGAAATGTCCAAACGCTCATGAACCAAATAGGGTGCGCGGGCTATCTCCTTTCAGATTGACATTCAAAATTTCGGCGCCGTTTTTGCGGCTTTGCTGAAGACAGTCGTCCAAGCGAAAAAGTTCGTGGGCACTATTTGCAGATGAATGGATATTTTTATCCACTGATTAGATTATGAGGAAGATGGGAGAAAATCTGCGTTGACGCGAGACTCTCAATGGGAGCCCTCGCGGCCAGGAATGGCTGGGGTTCTTTAAAATATCAAAGCCTGAGCATCCCTGTCATGGCCATGTCGCCGGCTTGCATGAGTCGAGAACTTGTTGTAGAGCGTCTTTGAGTCTGACGGGCAGGCACGGCATAGACATTGCACATAAAAGGCATCATCATGGGGCAAGCTAAGAAAAAGCAACGACATTGTCCGGCGGTGGAACGGACGATCAGCGCACAGGAATGCGGAGCGAATCGCGCAAGCCATTATGCCTGCCCCGCTTCGTGCATCTACAACCCGTGGGCGCCGGCCAACTACGACAAAGCTCTGGAAATTAACGATCGCGTTAGAAAAAAGATATATGACCGCCTGATTGTGGAGCTAAGAAAACAGGGCGGCTGGGCTTCCATACCTGAGGGCGCCGACGAGAGCTTATCCAGCCAGCAGTTTTTCATGTCGGAAATTCATCTCAAGAAAGATGCCGGCGGCCGGACGTTCATCGAGCGCTGGGAGGCGGAAGGATTCAAAGACCTGGACAACGACGAACGATTTCTCCTGAAGCAACAAGCCCTGATCCATGTCGCGGCCATCGAAGCAAGACGCATCGTGTCCGAGGAAGAATGCGAAGCGGTCGATCTACTCGATCCCGAACTTAAGCCGTTTATCGTGCACGATCGAGCGTTCAGCCGCCGCGTCGTTCGTTTCAGCCATTTGCTCGGCTGGGTGTTCCCCATGCCGCATTACCATCGCACCTTCGGCGCCGCCGTAGACATTCCCGATGTGGAAGCCATGGAGACAAGCGATGTCGTTATCCAGACGGCACGACATCTGGGCGCGCCAGCCGACCGCACCGAGTTGCGTCATTGGCTGGCGGAGAACTTTCCCCGGATGGCCGCGTCGTTTGCCGCGATAGACACGGACTTTCGCAAGAGAATGCTGGACGTGGAATTGACGTCGGAGCGAACCGACGATATGGCGAAACAAATCGCCTTGAGCGAACAGCTCGATTATGACGCCAAGCTGGTTCCTCCCGAATTTCTGGAAAAAGCGCCGATGTTTATCACGCAGGTTTCCCGGCTCCCCCAGGATTTTTCGAACATGACCCAGGCGGATAGAGACGCCTTCATTCGCCGCCAATATAACGAATTGTTCATGAGCAGCAACATCCCGGCATTGAACCAGCATACCCCTCGTCAAGCGGCGCAGATTCCCGAATTGAGGAAGAAATTGATCGTCCTCATGAAAAAGCGCGTTCGCATGCAGGACGAGGAGAACCGGCAAAACGGACGCAACGAGGATATCAACTGGATGCTGAAGGAACTGGGCCTGCACGAGATCGATTTCGCGCCGCCCCCATTGCGCCCACCGAAGGAGGCCCTGCTGGAAGCGGCGTTTGACGACGACCTCGCCGCTGAAAATCTCCCTCCGCTTCCGCCTCCGTCCGACCAGCCCCTGTCGGATGGAGGCCTGCGTGTTGATTCTCGTCGTCGTCAAGGAGTTGATCGACGAATTGGACCGGACCGCTCACGGGAAATAATAGGCCGAAGAGTCATTGAAGACGGCCCGCGTCTTCAGGCTCAGGCCTTTCGGGCGGCAGCCGTAACTTCCATCGCCACCAGGCACATGTCGTCTTCGCGGGGTTGGGCGCCGACAAAGGAATTCACGGAATGAACGACCCGCGTCACGATTTCCTCGGCGGACAGGGACGAAGCCCCTTCGAGCACCTGTTGCATCCGCTCTAAGCCGTATTCTTCCCGCTCGGCGTTTTGCGCTTCGAAAATGCCGTCCGTGAAGAACAGCAGCACATCGCCGTCCCGCAGGTCGCAGGTTCCAGCCGAATATTGCTCTCCGGGAATGAACCCGAAGGCAGAACCTTGCGTACTCGGGACCTCGATCTGCCGAACCCGGCCGCTATTCCGTTCGACCAGAAACGGGGCCGGGTGCCCGGCCGCCACGTAGACGGCCTTTTCGCGGCTTACATCGGCTGTCAAATAAAACGCGGAAACGAACAGGCACTCGTCCACGTTTTTAATCAAGTCCATGAAACGGCGGTTGATCTCGGCCATGAAACGAGGGACATCCTGCCCCATGCCCGACAACTCCTGAATCATCGCCCGCAAGATGGCGGTAATCAGCGCGCTTCGAGCCCCATGTCCCATCACATCGGCAATCATTACGCCGGCGGAATCCGGTCCCAACGCCGAAATATCGAAGAAATCTCCGCCCAAAGTCATGGTCGGGGAATAGTAATGATGAAACTTCAGGGCCAGCCGTCCGGTCCCGGTTTCCGGGTCGGGTATGGGCGGATAAGGACGCTCCATGTAAGCGCGCTGGAAGTCTTTCGCCAGGATAAGATCGCATTCCATTTTGTAGGCTTCATGAACTTCTTCGTCCGTCCGCAAGAGTTCGTCGTGAATGGCGTCGAACCATTTGTCCATTTCGCGAGGCAGCTGCCGGGACGCCGGAGCGCCGGGTTCTTCGATTCGTTCTTCGCCGATGGGATCGTCCGTCAGCGCGTTGCGTAGAACCCAGTCGCCCACCATCGAAAGCTCGGCCCGAAGATCGGCCTGCTTCTTGCGTACGATCTCGCGCAAGACCTCCAGCAACACGACCACGACCACCACCCCCCAGCGAAGGAGCGGAGACGGGGGCAGGAAAAAGAGCCCGCCCATCAACACCAGAATTTCCACCAAGGCTAGTCCAAACGAGTACTTGTTATTGACCAGCCAATCGAAAAAAAACGCCATGATTGTTCCCGTTGTTGATTGCTCAGGTGAAAGCATACCGAATTCGTCTTCGCAGGGAAAGAGGGCTTTTCGGGGTTCTTGCGACTCGACGCGCCGCCTTGCATTTGCATAATAGCGAATTGGTTTTATAGTGAGTTAAGACAAGGAAGGTTGCAACTTTGATTGATGTAGCGTCACCATCGGATTATCGAATAGTCGCCGAACAGGACGGGCTGATTCAGGCGACTTATAAGGATTGGGTCGTGCTCTGCACGGCCGATCGGCGTCGCTATTTGGATTGGATCGCCCGGCTGATCGCGCAAAAAAACTTACATCCCCTCAAGGAATTCAAGAAGTCCTACCGGGATCAGGTCGCTCTCATCGAGCCCATGAACGAACGGGTGATTTACAAGGTTTCGCGGCGGGAGCGGTTCATCCTGCAAAAGCATCTCATGACCTTCTTCAAGGACAGCGAGGCTTTCGCAACGCTGAAAAGCGCACGGCGTTTGCAGCAAAAAGGCATGAAGGAAATTTACCATCCGTTCATGGCCCTGGAAAAACGCCGCTGGAATATGGTGCAGGAGACCATTCTGCTTTACGATTATGTGGAGGGGCAGGATTGCATCGAGTATGGCGAAAAATCGTTTCCCTGGGTCATTGAAGCCCTGAAAAAATGCCATGCGATGGGCTGTCGGCATTCGGATGCTAAGCCGAGGAATTTCATCGTACAAAACGACCGAGTGCTCATGATCGATTCCCGCTTCAAACGCAACGTGATGGGACGATTCGGAGAGTATTGCGATTTCATTACCTTGGTCGACAACCTGCCCGAGGTGGGCAAATACATTAAATTCAACAAAAGGAACCTTCCCTACCTGGCCGCCAAAACTTATCGAGTCATCAAACAAAACAACAATGTCCGGCGTTTCAAACAGGCCCTTCGGGCCAAACGAAGCCGCCGTTTCGAGTTAGAGCAATCCCATAGTCTATAGTCTTCCCGTCTTTCATGAACATCCATTCTTCTTCCGACCAGCCCTGCGAAGGTCCATCCGGCAGGGGTTCGTTTCTTTTTTCCATTGTGTTTTTCTGGCTGTATGCCGTGACGCTGCTGTTCACCGGACTTGGCGTACGAGAACTATGGACGGCCGAAGATCGCTGGGCCGAGGTCGCTCGCATGATGCTGCTGACCGGCGATTACTTTCACCCGACGATCAACGGCCAACCGTACTTCGACAAGCCGCTGCTCGGTTATTGGGTCATTGTCGGCGTCGCCCGGCTGTTGGGAGGGCTCAACGAATGGGCTGTCCGCATTCCCAGCGCCATCGCGGGATTGATCGCCTTGGGGGCCACGATCAGCCTGGGACGCAAGCTCTGGTCCCGGGAGGCGGCGCTCATGGCGGGATGGCTGCTGTTGACCTGCCACGGCTTTCTCTTCTGGGCGAGGACCGGTCAGGCCGACATGGGAAATCTGGCGGCCATTATCCTGGCCATTAATTGGTATTGGGGACGTCGGAATCGGCCCACTTTCTTCAGCGCGGCCGTGTTTTACATCATTTGCTTTGCCGGCGCGCAGATGAAGGGTCTGGCCGCCGTGGCGGTGCCGTTTTTGGCTGTGGGCGCCGACCTGCTAAGGGAAAAGCGCTGGCGCTTTGTCTTTACCTTCCGGCATCTGGCCGCTCTTCTGGCGGGCTTGGCGGTTTATGTCGCGCCGTTTGTGATCGAAAGCTGGACGCGCGGCCATTACAGCTCGAGCGGTCTGGCGCTGGTTTTCCGGGAAAACATTCAGCGCTACTTCAACCCGTTCGACCACAAGGGGGCATTCTACATTTATCTGTACGACCTGCCCCTGCTCTTCCTGCCCTGGGCGCCGCTTTTCCTTCTAGCGCTGCCGGCCGGCCTGCCCCGCTTGAAGAAGCTGGATGCGTCCTCCCGCTGGCTCGTGACCGCCGCCGCGCTTGCCTTCTTATTCTTCAGCGCCTCGGGATCGCGGCGGAGTTACTACATTCTGCCGCTGCTGCCGTTTTGTTCGCTGCTGACCGCGCGTTGGCTGGCCGGCAACGTTTCTCCCGCCCTGAAAAAGATTGGATTCCAAATCATCGCCGGAGTGTTTGCCTTGATGGCGCTCGTGGAAATCGTCAGTTGGCCGATCTGGCCGCTGGTCAATGCGCATCTAGGCATTGCCTTGCCGCGGGACTTGCTCCCGGCCAGCTTTGCCATTGGAGCGCTGGCGCTCTTCGTCGGGATCATGTACCGCTTTTACCCGACGCCTTACTCCCGCTTGATGGGTTTCCGGTCGCCTCTTGCCCCGCTGATCATGATGGCCATGCTTCTGCTCGGCGGATTCTTCTGCCGACAACAGCTCAGCCTGGAAGCTTTTCGGACCGTCAGGACCTTTGGCCGAATAGCCCGCGAGTTGAAGCCGTCCGCCAAACAAGTGGCGTTTTACAACCGCACTTCCGCCGCGCTGGCCTTTTATATGAACTATCCGGAGCCGATCGCCGTGCTGACCAATACCGCGGATATCGTCCGGTTTCTTGAGGATAGCAAAAACAAAAATGCCTTGATCGTTTCCCAAAGAGATTTCATCAAGCTGGCCCAGGAAATGCCTGGCGAAGCCCAGCTCCGGATTCTTCTGGCAGAACCCGTACCGCCCGGCCAGGAAAAGGATTTCAAGGAGATGCTCTTGGTTGATTATCCCGCCGTCCAAGGCGATTAAGGCCTCGGAAGGATCGATCTGATCGTCTTTCTCGGTTGTCTCCTCTTCCGCCAATCTTGTATGATGTGAACCTTCACGTATTGGAATGGTCAATTTGAAACTTTTTTTACGAACAGTAATGCGGTTATTTGCGGTTTTGCCGCTGTCGTCCGCCCTGGCTTTGGGGCGATTTATCGGTTGGGTCCTCGGCTCCGTCATCCGGCGCCGGCGGGGCTATGTCCTGCACACGCTCGAAATGTGCCTTCCGGAAAAAACGGCGGCCGAACGGGCGTCGATCACGGACGGCATGTATCGGAATCTGGGCGTGAACACGGTCGAAATCGCGCGGCTGGCGGGCGGACGGACGAGCGACTTGGACGCGCGCATGACGGTCGAAGGCGAGGAGCATGTGCGGCAGGCCCTGGCCGGCGGAAAAGGCGCGCTGATTCTGACCGCGCACCTGGGCAACTGGGATTTGCTGGGCATGTATACGGCCAAACGAGGCTATCCGTTGACCATCATCTCCAAAGTCATCAAGAACGAAGCCATTAACGACCTGTGGATGCGGCTGCGCAAGGAGTTCGGCGTGAAAATCGTGCCCGCGCACAACTCGTACCGAGCCTGCCTGAAGGTGCTCAAGCAAAACGAATTGTTGGGATTCATTCTCGACACCAACCGGCCCCGCGACGCCGGGATCTTTGTCGACTTTTTCGGACGTCCGGCCTCTACGACGCCCGGCCTGGCTTTTATGTCCGCACAATCCGGAGCGCCGGTCATCCCGGCCTTCATTCATCGCGAAGGTTTGGACCGGCACGTCATCCGCGTGCTGCCGGCCTTGCCGCCGCCGCCCGACCGAGAGGAAGCTTCCATCCGGCAGGCGACCCAGGAATACACCCGGATCGTCGAAGAAGAGATCCGAAGATATCCCGAACAGTGGCTCTGGATTCACAAGCGGTGGAAGACCCAACCCCTGACGGAAAAAACATCGTGACCGATCCGCGCCATAGATTGAGGCAAATTCGACAAGTCTTTGAGACGCCCCTCGTCAAGGCCGGCGCTTTTTTGATTTCACGGCTGCCTCGCGGAGTCGTGGTACGCCTGGCCCAAGGCCTCGGCGCCGTCGCTTATGCGATCTCTCCAAAGCTTCGCCGGGTGGGACGGGCCAATCTCGATCTGGTCTTCGGCTCGGAACGAACGGACCAGGAAAAAAGGCGCATCCTGCGCAAGTCCTTCGAAAACTTCTCCCTTGTTTTGCTCGACCTGTTTTGGTTTTCGCGCAATCCGCGGGAGCGAATATTGAAGTATATGCGTTATGGAGAGAATGCCGACTGGCTCTTTTGTAAAAAGGCCCAGATTTGCCTCACAGGCCACATGGGCAACTGGGAGCTGGGCGGCCGCGCGGTTTCCAGCCGGGGCACTCCTCTCGCCAGCGTGGCTCTTCCCCTGAAAAATGCCGCGGTGGATGCGCTTCTCAACCAGGCGCGGGAATCGACCGGACAGACCGTCATTCCCCGCCAGGGGGCGGTCAAAGCCATGCTGAAGTTCCTCCGCCAAGGGGGCAAAGTGGCCATGTTGCTCGATCATAATACGCTTCCCTCGGAAGGGGGCGTGTTTCTCGACTTTTTCGGCCTCCCGGCGACCGTATCCGTTTCGACTGAAGCACTGGCTTTTCGAACCAAGGCGGAAATCTTGTTCGTCTTTTGCATGCCCTGCAAAGACGGCTCCTACCTGACCCAGATTTCGGGCCGCATGGATGCCTCCACGCTTTCTGAAGCCTCCGACCGGGACCGGGCGCTTACGCAACACATCACGCGCGTTTACGAAAAAGCCATCCGACAATACCCGGAACAGTGGCTGTGGACTTACAAACGCTGGAAATACATCCGGCCCGGCGACGACCCGGCCCGCTATCCGTTTTACGCCAAACCCCTGAAAGACCATCAACTCTGAGGAACCGCACGTGGAGAAAAGCCGCGTCATACGATCCGCCTTCCTGATTGGCAGCTTCACCCTCCTAAGCCGGGGGTTGGGGCTCGTGCGGGATTTCCTGACCGCCGGTTTTTTCGGCACGTCGCTGGCCATGTCGGCGTTTGTGGTGGCCTTCCGAATTCCCAACCTGTTTCGGGCGTTGTTTGGGGAAGGAGCCCTCTCCTCGGCGTTTATTCCCGTCTTCATGGCCACGCGAAAGAACGAAGGCGATCCGGCGGCCTGGGTGCTGGCCCGCAAGGTCATCAGCCTCGTCGGGCTGGTCCTGCTGGGCCTGGTCCTGGTGGGCCTGGCGGGCATCACCCTGGCCATGCATCGCCCCGATTTGGGCGCGCGCACCGCCATGATCCTGCCGCTGGCGCGCATCATGCTCCCCTACATGCTGTTCATCTGCCTGGCCGCGCTGTCCATGGCCATCCTCAATTCCTATCACCAGTTTGCCATCCCCGCTTCCACCCCCAGCCTGCTGAACCTGACATGGATTGCGTTCATCCTGCTGGTTGTGCCTCACATTGACGGACCGCCCGAAGCCCAGATTTACGGCGTGGCCTGGGCGGTCTTTTGCGCGGGCATCGTTCAATTGCTCTATCAGTTTCCGGCTTTGTTTCATTACGGCTATCGTCCGGGATTTCAGCTCGACCTGAAGGATGCCCGGGTCATGCGCGTTTTCACCCTGATGGGCCCTTCCGCGCTGGGGCTGGCCGTGACGCAGGTAAACGTGATGGTCAACAGCCTGCTGGCCGTCTGGATCGGCTCGTGGGCGCCGGCGGCTTTGTTTTACGCGGAACGCCTGCTCTACTTCCCCCAAGGCATCCTGGCCACGGCGATGAGCACGGTGCTGCTGCCCGTTCTCTCCGGCCACGCCGCCCATGCGCGGCATCAGGAAATCCGCGAAACGATCAACCATTCCCTGCGCACGCTGCTCTTTGTCATGGCGCCGGCTTCCATCGGCCTGCTGGCGCTCGCCCATCCCATCGTACAGATGATTTTCGAATGGGGCCGCTTTACGCAAAGCTCGACGAATCTGACCGCCATCGCCCTGCAATTTTACGCGCCGGGCCTTTTTGTGTTTTGCCTGGCGAAGGTGTTTGTCCCGGCCTTTTACGCCCTGCAGGATACGCGCACGCCGGTCAAGATCGGGCTGATCTGCGTCGCCGTGAATTTCACGTTGAATGTGCTCTTCATCCTGACCTGGCCGCTCTACTACAAGCACGCGGGATTGGCGCTGGCCACGGTAATCTCGGAGGGCTTCAACGGCATCACGCTGGCCTTGTTCTTGCGGAAACGACTGGGGCCGCTCGGACTGAAATCCATTTTGCTCACGGTGCTCAGGGCCTTGTCGGCCTCCATGGCGATGGGGCTTGCCGTCTTCTTTATCCGCTCCAGCCTTTACACGTTCTTCCTTCAAATCGGGCTGCTCGCCAAAATGGCTCAAGTGGGTTCCGTTCTCCTGGCCATTCTGCTGGGCGGACTGATCTACCTGGCCATGGCGCGCATCTTCAAATTCCCCGAATTAAACGATGTGATCCAAGCCGTTCGTCAACGTCGGCAAAGAAAACGCCCGGCCTCATAAAATAAAGTACAGGAGCATGCATGAACGATACCGTGTTGCAAAAATTCAGGTTTGCCGTCGCTTTAGCGGGCTTGGCAACGGCAGGCTGCGTCAGTCGAACGGAGAAACCAGCAATCTCTGTTCCGACCGCGCCGGAGGCGCAAGGCCCGGCCCTGTTGCAGCAATTCATGCAAGGCGAGCCGCTGCCCAAACCCGATTTTCAACTCGCCCTGCCCGGCGACCCGGAGCCGATCGATTACGAGCTCTATGGAACCTTTCACGGCGTGGGCGCCGACGATTACCGTTATGAAATCCGCGATGTCGAAGGCCTGAAAAGAGCGGTCGGGGAAGGCATCCATCCCAACGAAGACGGCGTGCTGGACGATCCGGTTTACGAAGAAGTCCAACGCAAAGGGGTCATGGATATTTCCCACTGGGACTCGCTGTCGCAGACCGATGCGGTCGCGGCCTTCTTCATCTGGTCCCAAGCCGGCGAGGAACCGGGCGTAAAGGCGTTCTTCACCGCCGTGGCGCTGGAACGCGCCGGACAAATCGAGCACGCCCTTAAAGCGTACCATGCCGTCATCCTCCACTTTCCGCGCTCCGTCTGCTGGGGCCCCGACGGCTCCTTTGTCTGGTATGTCGCTTCGGCCTCGCTGTCCAGCATCCGACGGCTCTGCCTGACCTATCCTTCGCTCGGACTCTGGCTGGAGGACGCCGACGTGCGCATCGCCAACGGCCACGACATCGATCTCGACAACGACATCGTGGAAACCAAGCCCGGTCGCTTCGTACATCGCTCCCATGCAGATCGCGTAAAGGCCCTGCCCGAGCTCGCCGCGCTGCCGATGGTCGAACAGCGGGGCAGCGGCGAGGTGCAAGCGGTCAAATTCTCCAATGGGCATTGGCAACTGCGGGTGCAAGGCCAGCCGTTCATGGTGCGCGGCGTGACCTACGGCCCCACCGAAATCGGTTACGGCCCTAACATCGACCACCAATTCGGCCATCGCTGGATGTTCAGCGACAAAAACGGCAATGGCCGCAGCGATGCCGCCCTGGATGCCTGGGTGGATCGCAATGGAAACGGACTGCAAGACGCCGACGAGCCCTCCGTCGGCGACTTTAAACTGCTCCAGGAAATGGGCTGCAATGCCATTCGCTTCTACGTCCCCAACGGCGACGACAAGCCCTACGATCCGGCTCATCTCAACAAACCTTTGCTGCGCGAAATGACCCGGACCTACGGCATCCGCCTGATCGCCGGCGATTTCCTGGGCGCCTATACGGCGGGTTCGGGCGCCTCCTGGGAAAGCGGCACCGACTACACGAATCCGGAACAACGGCAGCGCATGAAGGAAACCGTCCGCCAAAAAGTCATGGACCTCAAAGACGAACCCTTCATCCTGCTGTGGCTGCTGGGCAACGAAAACAATATGGGCGGCGACGACTCCGGAGTGAATGCCACCCGCACGAACGCATCCAAACATCCCAAAGAATACGCCGAGTTCCTGAATGAAGTGGCTACAATGATCCACGAACTCGACCCCAACCATCCGGTCGCCATCGGAAATCTGGGCTCAGGCATGGCGGAGGTATATCGGAAATATGCGCCCGCCATCGACATCTTCGGCGCCAACGCCTACATGGGGCCCACCGGCTTCGGCGAGCTATGGATTGAGATCCAAACAAAATTCGACCGCCCCGTGCTCATCACGGAATATGGCTGCGATGCGTACGCCCAGGACAAAGGCCCCGACGAAAAAACGCAAGCCGCTTATCATGTAAGCTGCCTCAAGGACATCGTCCTGCACCAGGCCGGCGGCGAACTCACGGGCAACGCCATCGGAGGCGTCATCTTCGAATACCTCGACGAATGGTGGAAAGCCGGCGACGATCCCAAAGCCCATTCGACCCGCTCCACCTGGAGCGGCCCCATGCCGGACGGCCATTTTCACGAAGAGTGGTTCGGCATCGCCGGACAAGGCAGCGGAACAAACAGCCCCTTCGAGCGGAATCTGCGCGAGGCCTATTTCCAATACAAGACGCTTTGGAATCCCTGAAGACGGCCTTTTCCAACGATTGGAAAATCGGGCTGAAAATTTTCCAATCGTTGAAAAAAATGCTATCTTTCTCTTAGATGAATTTCTCGGAGAAAATCAAAAACAAGCTGCAAACGCTGCCCGACAAGCCTGGCGTATATTTTATGCGGGACAAGACCGGGCGCATCGTTTACGTGGGTAAAGCCGCGTCGTTGAGGAGCCGGGTTCGTTCCTACTTTCGACAGAGCACGCTTCGCAGCGCGGAGCCCAAGTTGCGGGGTTTGATAAGCAGCATCGAGGATTTCGATTATTTGGTGGTTCGAACGGACGCGGAAGCCATTCTTACCGAAGGCCGGATGATCAAGGATTATCGGCCGCGCTACAACATCCTGATGAAAGACGACAAGCGCTTTCTCATGATCCGGGTGAACCTGAACGATCCGTTCCCCCGCTTTGAAGCCTGCCGCATCGACAAATGCGACGGGGCCACCTATTTCGGACCGTACGCCTCTTCGCAAGCCGCCTGGGCCGCGCTGGAATTCATCGAACGCCGGTTCGGCCTGCGCCTGTGCCGGCCCCGCGTCCCGGGACCGGAGGATCACAAGCATTGCCTGAACGACATCGTTCGCTTTTGCTCGGCGCCCTGCATCGGCAAGATTTCGCCCGAGGAGTACAGGGAACGAGTCGAAACGGCCTGCGCATTTATGCGGGGCGAACGGCCTGAATTCCTGGTGGAGCTCCACAAGGCCATGGAGAAGGAAGCCGCCGAATTGCATTTCGAAAAGGCTGCCGCTCTTCGGGACAGCCTGGCTTTGCTCCACCGGGTCATCAAGGAACGATTTCGCGCCCGCAAGACGCTCGCGATCCGAACAGAAGACGCTCAGGCCGGCATCGCGGAATTGCAGACGGTTTTGCATCTTGAACGCGCCCCCCATGTGATTGAAGCCTACGACATTTCGAATATCTCCGGTACGCTGGCCGTGGCCAGCCTTGTCTGCGCTGTAGACGGCGTGTCCGCGAAAAACCGATACCGGCTGTTCCGGATCAAGACGGTGGAAGGCAGCGACGACCCTCGCATGATCGCCGAGGGGATTCGTCGCCGTTTCGAGCGGGCTCAGAA
>Ga0209417_1002361_pt1 | contig 29375 bp, 24 predicted proteins | sample RifGroF2_FD_184002 | JGI IMG/M metagenome (GOLD analysis project Ga0209417, IMG submission 184002) | Groundwater microbial communities from Rifle, Colorado, USA - Groundwater F2 (SPAdes) (version 2) | ecosystem: Environmental > Aquatic > Deep subsurface > Groundwater | place: Rifle, Colorado... | reverse complement strand
TCCGCCTTCAGGAGTAAACTTTATGGCATTATTAATAAGGTTTCTCAGCACAGTTTCAATCATTAAAGGGTCAGCAAAGATTTTTAATTCAGGATCATCTCCGGTTTTGATCTCAATTTTTTTCTGATCTGCCAGAGATTTTAATACGCTTAAAGAGTTATCAAGTATGCGTTGATATTCTACAACTTCCGGAGAGAAATTCAATCTTCCGGTTTGCGATCTCGACCATTCAAGAAGATTTTGCAGCAATCGGAAGATATTGTTGGTGGATTGATGGATATCGGATGCAAATTTACGACGCTCAACTTCGTTGAACCGATCATAGTCTTTATTCAGGAGATAAGAATATCCCAAAATAGAGTGTAACGGATTTTTTAAATCGTGGGCAATGATCGAGAAAAATTTGTTTTTCGACGCATTTAATATCCTGAGTTCGTTCTCGCTATGCTCAATCTTTCTGTTTTTGTGCTCAAGTAATTGGTTCAGCTTAATTTTGTCGAAGTACCTGATCAGCACAAAAAATACAACTATAAGCAGCAAGCCTGCTGTAACAAATCCAAGAATTTTGAGTTGTTTATTTTTCTGTAACTGTACTTCCATCAATTCTTGCCGTGCTTGTAACCGGACAATTTCATTCTCCTTTTTTTCTGTTTCATATTGTTTTTCGAGGTTGGCAATTTGCTCAAGCTTCTGCTTTTCAGTAATACTGTCATTGTATTGCGAAGCCAGAATATGGTTCTCTAAAGCACGCTTGTAATCTCCTTTTTTTTGATAAACCTCTGATAGAGCAAGATAAATTTGCTTCCGTAATAATAACTCCCTGTTATACTGCTGTGCCAATTGAAGACTTTTTTTGTATGATAAAATCGCTTCTTCGAATTTTCCTTGTTTGGTTAAAACATTTGCAATGCCATGCAGAATGTCTGCCTCATAATGTAGCCATCCAATTTCTTGAAATTTCTTCCAGGCCATATTGAAGTAGTTGATTGCCTTATCCAAACTATCCGGGTAATTGGGAAAAACTGTTGCGATATTTGACAACGAAATTGCATATCGATCATCTTTCCTGATTTTTTTGAATAGGTAAAGTGCTTTATGGTAATTTACAACTGCAGAATCGGGCATTTTCATCCGGGCATATGAAGCCCCAAGGTAATCATAGTCGATGGCCAGGCTGCCTGTATCCTGAATGGATTGATTGAGCTTCAACGCCTGCCTGAAATAGCTAATTGCCTCAGTGAAATTGTCCATCTCGTCGTGCACCAAACCAATATTCGCAAGCAATTCGGCGCTATAATCCGGATCGTTTTTGCTCAGCTTTAAACCTTCAAGATAACTGGCAATGGCCTCTTTACTTTTTGACATGTTAAAATTTGATATACCAATATAACTATAACACGTGGTCATGCCAATAGTGTCGTTTAGTTGTCGAAACAGCGGTAAGGCCTTACTATAGAATCCGATTGCTTCGGTGAAGTCTCTGGAAGTAAAGTGAATTTTCGCCGATTGATAAACTGATTTTGCTTGCTCGGGTAAAAGTTTATTGGCAACAGCAAATTGGTAAGCCCTTTTGTTATAAGAATTGCTTAAAGCTGAATCCTGAATTGTAATTTTCGAAAGCTGTAAATAAAGTTTGGTCTTTTCGATATCGTCGGCTTTGTCGCATAAACGCAATAGACTATCAACTTTTGACTGCGATAGAGCGAACAGGGTGAAAGTTAAACATGAAATTGTAAGTAGCAAATACTTTTTCATCGTTGAGTTTATTACCTGTAAATATGCTGATTTTTAACTGAAAATCATCTTGGAGACTTCTTTTTGATTGGCTTTTGATTGTTTTGTTAAGTATCTCTTAAAACACGAGTAAGTTATTGGGATGAAACGAACATGTACATTTTCAATCGCTGAAATACTTTCAAATTTCCCAAATGCCTATTTGAGGTTTTCTGTTCGCTGGAAATATGCTGAACTTTAGGCCGTGGCTTTGGCAGGAATGCTGAAAATGAATTCACTCCCATTTCCGGGAGAACTTTCTACCCAGATTTTCCCGTTGTGCTTATTCACAAATTCGTGACATAGAACTAATCCAAGTCCCGAACCATCTTCATTATTTGTTCCTTTTCGTTTTACTTTAGAGTCGATCCGGAACAGGTTTTGGGTATCTTCTTCCGATATTCCTATTCCTGTATCTCTTACCGAGATCAACACCTGACTGTCCACTTCTTTGGCTGAAATTTCAATTCGTCCGCCTTCAGGAGTAAACTTTATGGCATTATTAATAAGGTTTCTCAGCACAGTTTCAATCATTAAAGGGTCAGCAAAGATTTTTAATTCAGGATCATCTCCGGTTTTGATCGCTATGTTTTTCTGATCTGCAAGAGATCTCAATACACTTAAAGAGTTATCAAGTATTTGCTGATATTCTACAACTGAAGGAGAGTAGTTTAATCTTCCGGTTTGCGATCTCGACCATTCAAGAAGATTTTGCAGCAATCGGAAGATGTTGTTGGTGGATTGATGGATATCGAATGCGAATTTACGGTGCTCAACTTCGTTGAACCGATCATAGTCTTTATTCAGGAGATAAGAATATCCCAAAATAGAGTGTAACGGATTTTTTAAATCGTGGGCAATGATTGAAAAGAATTTATTTTTTGATGCATTTAATAGTCTAAGTTCCTGTTCGCTTTGCTCAATCCTGATATTTTTTTCTTCAAGCAATGCATTCGATCTCATTTTTTCGAAATATTTCATCAGAATAAAAACTACGAAAATAAGCAACAGCGCTACAGTTATGAACCCGAGTTGTTTAATTTGTTTGTCTTTACTTAGTTGTATATTCGTGAGTTCCTGTTTCGCGTTTAATCTGATTATTTCATTCTCCTTTTTTTCAGTTTCATATTGTTTCTCCAGATTGGATAATCGCTCGTATTTCTCTTTTTGAGCCATACTATCAGAGTATTGGATATACAGTTTCATGTGTTTCAGGGAAGTGTGATAATCCCCAATTTTCTCATAAACTTTTGATAATAGGTTGTGGCAGGTTGTTTTTATTTTGAATCCCCGGTTAAATTTATCATTCAATTCAATGCTCGTTTTAAATGCTTCAATTGCTGGCATATATTTACCTTGTTTGAATAAAATAACGCCAATTCCTTGTTTGAATTCAGCTTCATGTTGGTACATTCCCAATTTTCTAAAGATAGCCCAGGATTCTTTTAAACATTCAATTGCTTTATTCATACTGTCCGGATAATTCATATAAATACCAGCAATGTTTGAAAGTGTAACTGCTTGGAATTCTGTTTTTTTATTCAGATTTTTAGCTTTTACGTAATTCAAAAGAGCAGAATCCGGTCGGTTGGTAATTTTATAAATTTCACCCAGACCATTATAATTCACGCCCATACCTTCAACATTCCGAATTGAAGCGTTTAATGACAATGCTTTACGATAAGAATAAATAGCATCGTTCATGTTGCGCATTCGGGTATGGGTCATTGCAATATTCGAAAGCAATTTTGCAGTACTTCTGGTGTCATTTTCACACAGCTTCATTCCTTCAATAAAATGTACAATTGCTTTATCTCCTTGATCCATATTGTAATAACATAAACCGATCAATTTATAGCAATTGACAAGATTAATAGTGTCTTTAACTATTGTGTATACTGAAAGAGCTTTTTTGTAAGCTGGTATCGCTAATTCGTAATCTGAAGAATTGAACAAGTTTTCACCCAAATAATACAAAGCCTTGGCCTGTAAAGGAATCTGATTTTTCTTAACAGCAAGTTGATAAGCCATTTGAGAGTAGGCATTGCTTTTTGCCGAATCGTTGCTGGTGTTGAACGAAAGTTGCAGATACAAATCTGCTTTCTGCATTTCCGGGGCTTTCTCGCAAAGTCTCAGTAAACTGTCAACTTTGGATTGGCCGATGACAGTAAAAGTAACTATAAAAAGAGTGGCGGCAAACAGTAGTTTTTTTTTCATCGAATCTGATTTAAACCACAAGTATGTTCTCAGCAGAAATAATCGGCTCTCCTTTATATCGCAACATCAGGTTTGCCAAGGCCAGGGTGTCTCTTTCGCAATACCGGATAATGCGGTCCAAATCGCCTTCCTGATAATAAACATGGGCAACCTGACTGCCGTCAATATCGCTTTTTGGTGTCGGAATATTAAAAACTGCACAAAGTAAATCAAGCGAGGTATAGTTTTTATAGTCGCCAAATTTCCACATTTGTAAAGTGTCAAGCAGCCGGTCTTTTATTTCCCATGGTTTTGCTCCTGAAACATCCAAAATCCGGGGAATTCGCAATCCATTGATCAAAGTCCGGCGTGCAATATAGGGGTAGTCAAACTCCTGCCCATTGTGTGCGCACAATTTTTTGCCCGGATTGGAGGTGAATTTCTCGAGCATTTCGTTAAACGAAGCCAGTAGTTTTTTTTCTTCCTGATCGTGAAAAGACTTCACCCGATAGAACCGTTCTCCGTTTTTCTGAATAATAACACCTGCCGAAATGCATATAATCTTACCAAATTCGGCATAGATGCCAGCCCTTTCATAAACATCTGAAGCATTTTGACCTTCAGTTCTGAAATAAGTCGATTTTTTATCCCATAGATGCTGGAAGTGCTCAGGTAATTCCGAAAATTCAGCCTTTTGTGGAGCTGTTTCAATGTCGATAAACAAAATGTCTTCAGAGGAAAGTGAATCAAACATTTTCTAGAGATTTTGTTGTATGTAATTGGTTAAAATATTGATAGCGACCAGATTGTCTCCACCTTCAGGTACGATAATGTCAGCAAATCGTTTGGTCGGTTCAATAAACTGGATGTGACTAGGGCGAACAGTTTTTTCATACCGTTCAAGAACAGCCTGTACGCTTCGTCCCCTTTCAATAATATCACGTTGTATGACGCGTGATAAACGAACATCCGAGTCACAATCGACATACACTTTAATGCCCATTTGTTCTCGGAGGCTAGCTGGCGATAAGACCAGGATTCCTTCAATAATAACTACCGCTTTAGGTTGTATTTCTCTTGTTTCTTCCGATCGGGTACAGGTGAGGTAGGAGTAAATGGGTTCGGGTACCGGACGACCGGCTTTTAGCTGAATAATGTGTTCCACCAATAATTCAAATTCAATGGAGGCAGGGTGGTCATAATTGATCTTCTGCCTTTCCTCCAATGGTAAATGACTGTTATCCATATAGTAGGAATCCTGCGAAATAACAGCGACTTCGCCAGCCGGAAGCTTTTCGATAATCTTCTTTACTACAGTTGTTTTGCCCGAACCGGTTCCTCCGGCGATACCAATGACTAGCATAGATCTGATTTTTTTCAAAGATAATGAAGTGTATGGCTTTTAAGCAAGCAAAATGACACGTTGTGGAACAGAGGACAGAAAATGTTAACTTCGCAACAATTAAAATTTAAATTTTTCCGTTATGATTAACCATGTTGTATTATTTAAATTGAAAAAATACGACTCTGAAAGTGAGAAGCAAGATATAATTGGTGCTATTGAAGACGCCTTGCTAGGTCTGAAATCGAAAATCACAGAATTGAAACACGTAGAAGTTGGTGTAAATTATGAATTGTCCGCTAAGTCATACGATATTTGCCTGATAACGCATTTCGAAACTATTGAGCAGCTTGATGCTTATCGCATACATCCTGAACATATCAAGGTGGCTGAACTTATTGGTAAGCACGCTGTTGAACGTGCAGCAGTTGATTTCGAATTCTGATGAGCTTTTGATCGCTAATTATCTGATACTATTAAATTTAATTATTCCTTAACGCATGGAAGGTTTATATCCTTTAAAGTTCACTCCAATTTACAAAGAAAAAATTTGGGGCGGAAATAAGATAAAAACGATATTGAATAAAGACTTCGGTGATATCCCTAATTGTGGCGAAAGCTGGGAATTATCCGGGGTTGAAGGCAATGTTTCGGTAGTTTCAAATGGTTTTCTGGCTGGAAACACCATTGAAGAGCTTATCGAAATCTATATGGGAGATTTGGTAGGCGATCAGGTTTTTGAAACTTTTGGAATTGAGTTTCCGCTTCTGATCAAATTTATCGATGCTAACGACGATCTGTCCATTCAGGTTCATCCCGATGATAAACTTTCGAAAGAACGTCACAATGCTTTTGGAAAAACCGAAATGTGGTATGTGCTGCAAGCCGATCGGGGAGCACAACTTCAGTCGGGTTTTAATCAGCAGGTTGATGAGGACAGGTATCTTTTTAAACTGGAGCACAACGAGCTGACTGACATCCTGAATTTTGAGGAAGTTACTGAAGGTGATGTGTTTTTTATTCCTGCCGGACGGGTACATGCCATTGGAAAAGGAATTCTATTGGCCGAAATTCAGCAAACTTCAGACGTAACTTACCGGATTTTCGATTACGGTCGTTGCGACAAGGAAGGAACCCCACGCGAATTACATACCGAACTTTCACTTGCTGCCATTGACTATACGCTTTATCCTGAATATAAAACAAAGTACGAACCGAAGCTGAATGAATCGGTAGAATTGGCAAATTGTAAATATTTTACCACCAATGCACTTGAATTAACAACAACGATTGAAAAGGACTACAATAAGCTTGATTCGTTTGTGATTTATATGTGTCTGGATGGCCAATTGCAGATTGAAACAGAATCGGGTTCCGAATTGGTTCAGAAAGGTGATACCATACTCATCCCGGCTTCCATCGAAAATGTGATCCTGAAACCGACATCAGCTTCAGTTAAGTTGCTCGAAGTTTACATTGGCTCAAAAAATGGTCATTAGTTTCACGTCATTGGTAGTCATTTGCTTCGCGTCTCATTGTGTTGATGTCTTTCGAATGACTATTGAATGACCACAAATGACTATAAATGACCACCTTTTTAAAACTAAACTCTGAATTATTGGGATGATCAAACAAGCCCGTTTTTTAATCAGTAATACCGATGTGCGAAAGTGCCCTGCACCAGATCGGCCTGAATATGCATTTATTGGGCGGTCCAATGTGGGAAAGTCATCGCTTATCAACATGCTGGTCGGTCAGAATAGTCTTGCAAAGGTTTCGGTCCGACCGGGAAAAACTCAACTTATTAATCATTTTATTATTGACGAAAGTTGGTATCTGGTTGATTTACCCGGATACGGTTACGCCAAAATATCGATTTCAGTAAAAGAAAAATTTCAGAAATTGATCAGCAGATATATTCTCGACCGCGAAAATCTGTATTGCCTGTTTGTGTTAATCGATATTCGTCACGATCCTCAGAAAATTGATATTGAATTCATTACCTGGCTTGGCGAAAACCACATTCCATTCGCAATTATTTTCACAAAAGCTGATAAGCTGGGTAAAGTTACTGCTGCTAAAAATGTTGCTGCTTACACCAATGAACTAAAAAAGTTTTGGGAAGAATTACCTCCGGTATTGGTGAGTTCATCTCTCGATGGAACGGGCCGGGAAGAAATTATTTCTTATATTGAAAATATAAACAAGTCCTGATATACATAGGATTTAGCCAGTTGGTTCGTTTGATATTACTGCTGAGTTTAATCTATTCGCGATGAACTTAGGAGGTAAAATAGAATGATTTGCGTAAGTTTTTTTTACCTTTGCCCGCGTTGCACAAACTCAACTTTAAAAAGGAAGAAATGTCAAGAAAAGCTCCTCTCAAGATTTTCCCGTGTACAAAAAGTATGGAATTAACCCGTCGAATTTGTGATAGTCTGGGGGTTGAAGTCGGAAAAACATCTTGTCCGATATTTTCGGACGGCGAGTTTGAACCCTGTTATGAAGAGACCATTCGCGGTTCGCATGTGTTTATCATCCAGTCAACTCCTCCGCCTGCCGATAACCTGATGGAATTGTTGCTCATGATTGATGCTGCAAAGCGAGCTTCGGCCTATAAGATTATTGCAGTTATTCCTTATTTTGGCTATGCACGTCAGGACAGAAAGGATAAACCAAGAGTATCGATAGGAGCCAAATTAATTGCCGATTTGTTATCAACGGCTGGCGCCGACCGTATCATCACCATGGATCTTCATGCCGATCAGATTCAGGGATTTTTTAATGTGCCGGTTGATCACTTGTACGCTTCTTCATTATTTATTCCTTTCATAGGCAAAATGGGACTTAAGAATGTGGTAGTTGCATCGCCCGATGTAGGTGGCACCAAACGAGCCAATACATACGCCAAGATGTTGGGTACCGATATGGTGATTTGCCATAAATCACGCGCGAAGGCCAATGTGGTTGACAGTATGACTTTGATTGGAGATGTAAAAGGCAAGGACATTATTCTGGTTGATGACCTGATTGATACCGCCGGAACCATTGCCAAAGCTGCCGATCTGATGATGGCCAAAGGGGCCAACAGCGTTCGAGCATTTGCTGCTCACGGTGTACTTTCTGGTCCAGCTTATGAAAGGATTGAGAATTCGGCACTGGCAGAAGTATATTTTACCGATTCAATCACCGCTAAAAAAGAATCATCAAAAATCAAATATATTCCAATTGCCAACGCTCTGGGCGAGGCCATTGAAAGAGTTTATAAAAATCAGTCAATTAGTTCGATGTATTACGGCTAATTGTATATATTTGCACCGCTTTTTCCTAAGGCACATGTTATGCATGCTGTTTGCCCTTTCATCGTAAAGGGAGGACTGAGTACCATAATTTTAAAATTAAAAAAGTAAAATGAAATCAATTTCGATTAAATGTACAAAGAGAGAAGTCGTTGGTAAAAAGGAAGCCAAACGACTGCGTACTGAAGGATTAGTTCCCGGAGTATTGTATGGTGGTGAAGAACCAATCCATTTTTATGCTCCTGAAAAAGAGTTCAAACCACTGATTTATACACCACATGTGTATTTGGTTGATTTGGATGTTGACGGAACCGTTTATCAGTCAATCATTAAAGATTCACAATTCCACCCGGTTGAAGAAAAACTGTTACATGTCGATTTTCTCCGCACTTCGGAAGATAAAATGGTAAAAGTTGAAATTCCAATCAAAGTTGACGGTTTCGCAAAAGGTATTCGTAAAGGGGGTAAATTAAAACAGAACCTTCGCACCTTGAAAGTAAAAGGGATGGTAAAACATCTTCCTGATTTTATTGAAATTAATGTTGATGATCTGGATCTTGGACAAAGCATTAAAGTTGCTTCTCTTCAAAGAGAAAATCTGGAATTCCTCAATGCAAAAGCTGTTCCTGTAATTACGATCATGATAACAAGAGCTGCTAAATCAGCAAAAGCCGGTGGTAAAGGTTAATCCTTAAAATTTTTCATTTTGAAACGAACATGTTGTGGAATACCTTTTATGAAATGAAATGACCAACAACAACATGAGAGTTCCATCAGGCAATTAAAAAACAAATTATTTTCTGATGAAATACCTGATTGCTGGATTAGGAAACCCGGGAAAAGAATACGAAAATACCCGGCATAATATAGGATTTAAAATATTGGACGCTCTTGCAGATGCGTCCAATATTGTTTTTAACGATGTCCGTCATGGCTGGATAACTGAATATAAGTTTAAAGGCCGAACCTTCATTCTGCTAAAGCCTTCCACATATATGAACTTAAGCGGAAAGGCAGTTAATTACTGGATGCAGAAAGAAGAAATTTCAATTGAAAACCTTCTGGTTGTTGTCGATGATCTTGCATTGCCTTTAGGTTCAGTACGTCTTCGGGCAAAAGGAAGTGATGCCGGGCATAATGGATTAAAAAATATTACCGAAGTTCTCGGAAGTCAGGACTATGCACGCCTTCGCGTGGGAATTGGAGACAATTTCAGGCAGGGAAAGCAAGTCGATTACGTTTTGGGTGAATGGGACAAAGAAGAAAAACTAGAGCTGCCTGCTATGATTGATACTTCAATTGAAATTATTAAGAGTTTCGGTACAATCGGTATTAACCAGACAATGACTTTTTATAACAAACGGAAATAAACTAAGATGGCAGAAGGGGTTCGCATCGACAAATGGCTTTTTGCGGTTCGCCTGTATAAAACTCGCAGCCAGGCTTCAGAAGAATGCCGGAAAGGGAAAGTCACCATCGGCGGAATGAATGTAAAACCATCGCGTGAATTGAAAGTCGGCGAGAGTATTCAATTGCGCCGGCCACCGATTACCCGAAGCTACAAAGTTTTAGCCCTAACCGAACAACGGATGTCTGCTAAACTTGTTCCTGAATTTATGCTGGAAACTACCCCCGCCTCGGAACTCGAAATTCTGGAAATCCAGAAGAATATGAGTATATACAATCGTGAACGCGGAACAGGGCGGCCAACCAAAAAGGAGCGGCGGGATTTAGATGATTTTTTTGATGTTTAGAATTTTTTTAGATGTTCTCCATAGGAGATGAATGTCAATAGAAAATGTGAATCATGATAGCGAATTTCCCGTAGGGAATTAATTATATATTAATGTCCTAACGGACAATAGATTTAAACTTAAATTCTATCTATTGACATTAATGCCCGATGGGCAAAATATAATCAAACTCAATTCCTAATTGTTTCTTTGTTTTTTACTTATTCCTCTTTACTTATTCCTCTATGTTAATTGCCAAAGAATTACGAAAAACCAATATCGCAGAATACATTCTGTACATGTGGCAGATTGAAGATTTGCTTCGCGCATGTTCTTTTGACGCTGAAAAGATTAATCAGCAGTTAGTTGCCAGGTTCAAGGCCGATGAAAATGCCAGCAAGGAAATAGCCAACTGGTATAACAATCTGTCCGTAATGATGGCAAAGGAGCATGTTCAGGAAAAAGGTCATCTTCAGGTCATTGTTAATCTGGTGAATGATTTAAACGAATTTCACCTTAAAATGCTTGAAATTCAGAAAGACCAGGAGTATATAAGGCTTTACCAATCCAATCAGGATGCCATTGCTGAAATTTTTCAAAGGTCGGGTATGGAGTATAAAAATGAAGTGGAAGTTTGTTTGAATGCTCTTTATGGATTTTTACTACTGAAACTTAAGAATGCTGAATTGACTGAATTGACCACAAAAACAATGGTTGATTTTGGGAAGTTGATCGGACATTTGTCTGCAAGATACATTCAGTTCGAAAACGACGTTTTCGAATTTTAAATAAACTTTTCCCGTTCAGCTTCTGTTGGCAGATAGCACGACTGACGCCTTCCAAACCAGCGAAAACGATTTCTGGCTACCCACTTATAGATCGAATTACGCCAGCTTTGGGGTAATAATCTAAAAATTTGGATGCTTTGGTAAAAACCTCCTAACTCTTTTCCAATTTTTAATACGGCGTCAAAGTAATAGAGTTTTTCTCCCGCCTTGTCAGTTACAATAATAGTATCCGAATTTTGACCTTCCGGTGAATTCTGCAGAGCTTGAAACAAGAATTTGTTTTTTCGGTCAGCTTTCAAAATTAGCTTGATTGCCCGGCTACATAAAATGCACATACCATCAAACTGCACCAGAATTTTCCCTTCCGGAAGATTTGAGTCAATCTCACAATCAGGTTGTTCCAGATTATTTAACGAGTTCTGATTACTGCGACCGATCACTTTCTTTTTCCCCTTTCCTTTTTTCTGATCACTGACCACTGACCACTTTCTTTTTCCTTCTTATTTAATACTCTTTTTGTAATCCTCGATTAATCCATCTCTCAGCCAATTGGCCACGGCCTGTCGGTTATTCGGATTAATGATGCGTTTCTGATCACGGGTATGGTTTATATTTCCCAACTCAATAAAAACAGAAGGCACAATAGAGTTTTTAATAACATATAAGTTTCGGAACGAAACACTTCCGGAATAGCCACGATTAGGTTGATGCATGGCATATTTTTGCTCAAAGGTCTGTTTTAGTGTGTTCGCCAGCTTTTTACCGGTTACACTTCCCTTGTCATGGTAAAAGAAAACATCAATATTTTCATTGATACTTCTTGAATCGACATGAATAACAACCAGTCGTTGTAGTTTTCCTTTATTCTGTTTATGCAGCTGGTTTACTGCATTTGTACATTGTTTCAGACGTGCAAGCTGACTCAATGGAATCGGACTGTTGGGATAACAAACTTCGTCTTTATCAGGCCTTAGAAACTGTTCATCACGAATACCGTCGTTTTCATCGCGGATGATCATGTAAACACTTGCACCCCGTTCGGTCAGGTTTCGGGCCAACCGAAGTGTCACGTCATAAGCATACTCATCTTCGGCAAGGATATGTCCGTCCAGATTTCCAATTGCACCAGGGTCAGGTCCTCCGTGTCCGCTTTCGAGATAATAAATAGCTCCGGAAAGCTCCTTGCTTTTTTGGATGACTTCGCGGTACGATTTACCGTAAATTTCCTGAATAACTTTTTGAGAAGGCTTTTTAGCTTGTATGCTAGGAACTGTCTGAGTTTTTGGTGCAATTGAAATGGTATCAGGCTTCACGGGTAGGCGGTAGGTGCGTCCTGAAATTAAGGTATTATCCTTCCCTAATTTCGATTTATTCAATTCAATAAAAAGATCAAAATATTCGGAAGAAGTATATCCGTTTTGCTTCAGGATGGAGTATATACCGTCTCCTTTCTTTGCTTTTATAGTTTGATATTCTTGCGCTGAAAGTTGTATTCCCTGAAAAACAAGGAAAATACAAATCAGCATTAGATTGAACTTGTGATGAGGATATGTTGGTTTAATTATTTGGCACATCAGAAAATGATTTTTTATCAAACGGTTTTGAATGGATTTTGTTTTTATCTTTATCCGGGTTGTTAGTTAAAAACAGTAAAAATTCATTTTTAAATATAATTGAATGCATCGTTTATTTACCGGCCTAGCCGTAATTTTATTTTTATTTTCCTGCTCGCATCAACTTTCGGTACATCAGATTAGTACAAGAAATATTTCAGTTGATTCCTCCACCGGAAATATTGATTCAGCCATACAAGTCATTGTAAAACCATATTCAGACAGCATTGTACATGATATGTCGCAATTGGTAACAGTAAGTGCAACTCCCCTGATTAAAGGGAAACCTGAAAGTAAACTGACCAATCTTGTTGCTGATATTTTGCTTGAAAGCGGGGTCAAATACTGTATTTCAAAAAAAACGGATGTCAGACCCGATGCTTCCTATGTCAATTATGGTGGTTTAAGGGCTTCGTTACCACAGGGAGAGATTACGGTTGGTAAGATATTTGAACTCATGCCATTTGAAAATGAGGTTGTATTAATTAAAGTTTCAGGTGAATCAATACTCAAAATGGCTGAACGTATTGCCGCAAGGGGAGGAGAGGGTATCGCAGGTATGAAGTTGGGAATAAGAGATGGAAAAGTGGCAACTCTTCTGATCAAAGGTAATTTGGTTGACCCTTCTGCTTCGTACTGGCTGGTAACCAATGATTATATTGCCAGTGGAGGCGATCAGATGGGAATGTTTTCAGATGTGGCAGATCGCATAAATACCAATTTAAAAATAAGGGATGTTTTAATTAAGACTTTGCGTGAACGATATAAAAGGGATGGAATGATTGATGTTAAAGAAGACGGGAGGATTTATCATGAGCAATAGACGAACCTTTTTAAAACAATCTTTGGTTGGTAGCGGAGCATTAACGCTTGGTCTTTTCCCTTCGGAATTATTTGCTTCCGGAGAATTGATTAAACTCACCGTGATGCACACCAACGATATGCATTGCCATATCGACCCATTTCCTGCCGACCACGCCGAATTTCCCGGAAAGGGCGGGCTTGTCAGGATTGCGTCCATGATTAATCAGGCACGGAAGGAAAATCCAAATCTATTGCTTCTTGATGCAGGCGATATGTTTCAGGGAACTCCGTATTTTAATTACTTCAAAGGGGATCTGATTCTTAAGGTAATGAGCAAGATGGGGTATGATGCCGGAACTATCGGGAATCATGAATTTGATAATGGTTTGGATGATATTTTGTCTTCATTTAAATTCGCCAATTTCCCAATCATATCGAGTAATTACGATTTCTCTGATACCATTTTGGCAGACAGGGTTGTACCTTTTCATATTATTAAAAAAGGCCAGATAAAAATTGGCATTTACGGACTGGGCATCGAACTGGCAGGCCTGGTAAATCAAATGAATTATGGCAACACCCGATATCTTGATCCTTTGGAAATGGCAATGAAAATGGAAGTTTTGCTTAAAAAGGAACATAAATGTGATTTGGTCATCTGTTTGTCTCACCTTGGATACTCCTATGAAGGCACCAAAATCAGTGATACTGCATTAGCTGCTCAAACCAGGTATACCGATTTAATTGTAGGTGGGCATACCCACACTTTTCTTGAAAAACCAAGTGTTCTGAAAAATGCTGATGGAAAACCAATCCTGGTAAATCAAGCGGGTTGGGCAGCTTTGGCATTGGGTAAAATTGAATTTGTTTTCGATCGGTCGGGAAAAATGAAAGAGCCGGTTATTATCGGGAATCTCTAAAAACTTAGGATTTTGGTCAGTTAGCTTAAATTACGCCGGGAACACTTTTCATGCAAAGGAAAATAATATTACTTCTTTCGGTTATTTCAGGACTATTATTGAGTTTGCCCTGGTTAGTTTCGGGCCTGAGCTGGACCTTGTTCTTTGCTTTTTGTCCGTTGCTATTTGCTGAAGATCAAATTGCCAAACAAAAGGATGAACGGATTAGCCAGCTTTTTTTGCCTGCCTTTTTTACCTTTCTGATTTGGAATTTGCTTTCAACCTGGTGGATTGCCCATGTTTCATTTGTGGGCATGCTGCTGATCACTATTCTTAATTCCATTCTGATGGCCTCAGTATGGTGGTCAAGGCATCTTGTTGGCCGTAAATTTGGCCGTACCTCGTCCTCATTTTCGCTGATTGCTTTTTGGATAGCTTTTGAATTTTTACACCACAACTGGACTCTTCCGTGGCCATGGTTATCTCTTGGGAACGGCTTTGCCAATTCAGTAGAAATAATTCAATGGTATGAATATACAGGTGTTTTAGGCGGATCGCTTTGGGTTTTAATCACTAATTTGCTGATTTATTCTGTTGTAAAAAACTACCTGAACCGTGTTTCTTTTCCTGAAACTCTAAAACAGACAGGTTTTGCAGTGTTGGCAGTTTTACTTCCGATTTTTGGTTCATTGTACTTGTATGCAAATTATTCCGAAAAGGGGGATTTACTTGAAGTTGCAATTTTACAGCCCAATATTGATCCATATAAGGAAAAATTTTCGGGTAATCCTGATGATCATATCCGCAAAATACTATACTTGGCTGAATCCAAAATTACAGAATCAACAGATTTGATGGTTGCTCCCGAAACTTCATGGCCTAATTTATGGGAAGATTCTTTGTTTACACAGGAATATTCATTGCTTCCACTGAAGGAATACATTCAGCGATTTCCGAAGGTAAGCTTCATTGTGGGTGCAATCACTCAACGGAAATTTGGATCAGGTGAGACAATTTCTGAAACGGCACAAAAATCAACTGTTGGAGGTTTTTATTTTGATGTTTATAACTCTGCTTTAATGATTGATCGAAATCCGGAAGTACAGATTTGTCATAAAAGTATTTTGGTGAATGGAGTGGAACGGATGCCCTTTCAAAAATATTTTTCATTCATGGGTGAATACCTTCTTGACCTCGGTGGAACAAATAGGAGTATGGCAGCAGCCGATGATCCAGTATTGCTTTCAGGAAAAAAATCGTTAAAAGTTGGATCGGTTATTTGTTTTGAGTCGGTCTTTGGTGAATATTGCTCCCATCTTGTGCAGCGTGGTGCAAACCTATTGGTGGTAATTACCAACGATGGATGGTGGCGTCAATCTCCGGGTAGCTGGCAACATTTTGGATATTCCCGTCTGAGGGCAGTAGAGACTCGTAGAACCATTGTGCAAAGCGCTAATACAGGTATCTCCGGATTTATAAATCAGCGTGGCGAAGTGATCCGGAAAACCGGGTTAAACTCTTATGAAGCAATACAATCATCTGTTCAAATGAACAATGAAAATACATTTTACGCGAGTCTTGGTGATTTTATAGGAAGGATTAGCCTGGTCTTTTCAGGCCTGACTGTATTTTATTTGCTTATGTATCGTAGGTTCACAAAGGGCAAAAAAAATCCGCATTAATTCGATTGTAAAAATCCCAGATAAATAGGATTTGAGTGCCTGCCTGATCAAACTTCCAACGGTAGCAGTTGCTACTCGCGCTTTCGCGTTACTAGGCCTGTTTTAGCAGTCAAAAGCTTTCTCGGGTCAATTAAAAATGTTGAATTTTCCAAACGTAGAATTAATGCGGACAATATCTTTTGACATATGTGATAGAACGATTTGTTGATTCAAATATAACTGCCATTCATTAATATTCCTAGTAATTCAACGGTTTTTATAACATGTTCTTAATATCTGGCTGATTTACAGTCTGCTTACGAGACATATTTCATTCGTCGAAAACTTTTTAGGTTGATAATCGTAGAAAAGTGCCGGTTGACAAAGCTTTCACACTTTTCAAGTTAATTTTGGGAACAAATAAAAACATTAAAAAACACCAGATTTTTGTTTGATTTCTTTTGCTAAAGAAAAAAGTAGTTCTATATTTGCACCCACGTTCGCAAAGGCTGAATGGTTAGCGAAATCTTGATGAGATTGCTGATTTAATTGAATGTCTGGAGTAGATTAAATTCTGTTACAATACCAAGGAGAGATGGGTGAGTGGCTGAAACCACCGGTTTGCTAAACCGACGTACGGGTCATTCTGTACCGGGGGTTCGAATCCCCCTCTCTCCGCACTTAAAATATAATCTCGGGGTATAGCGCAGTCCGGTTAGCGCACCTGGTTTGGGACCAGGGGGTCGTAGGTTCGAATCCTACTACCCCGACATAAAAGGGTTAAACTACATTAGTTTAACCCTTTTTGCTTTCCGGATTTTTGATTCAGTTTCTTTATTCCCCGATTTGAAAGATTAATTTAGTGTAAGAAGATGATAGTCTCAGGCAACTTTTTCTGAAATTAGCGCATCTGATTAAAAAAGAGTTATCATGTTACATAAATATTCGATTTCAATCCTTGTTCTGATTCTGATTTGTTCTTCGTGCACTGACAAAACTTATGACGAGAATACCAATTCAGATATCGTTATTAAAACCGGAACTGTTTGCGGTTGGTGTACAATTAACGATACGCTGACAATTAGTGGACACAATTTGCGATATGTGAATTACGTCAATTGCAACACTTCAAAAGCTTCGATTGAGAAAAGTGGAGAACTGACCAGTTCGGAGTTCGGCACTTTGCTTAATCTTCTTGATTACAATGAACTGAAAAAACTGGATTTGAACAGTTGCAATGTTTGTGTGGATGGATGTGACGATTGGATATTTTACAAAAACGGATTACAAACACACTACCTTCATTTTGGAACTAATGATCCTAAACTTCAACCGATTCGGGCATTTCTTGACCGATTAAATTCAATAAAATCTCAATATTCTTCCAATAAGTAATCTTTTAAGTTCCTGTCAAATTTAAGCTGACAACAAATCCCTCCGGATTAATTTCGTATAATTGCTGAGGATTGCATTTGTATTTTGACTTGTCTTACCTCAAAATTGCGAGTAAAAAGTGGTCAGGGATAGAAGCCAATGGTTAGAAGTCTGGAGTCGGTTTCGGTCAGGCGACCGATATGCATTTAGCAAAATCTATGAAGAGTTTGTCGATGTGCTTTTTGCTTATGGAAGTAAAATAACCCACGACCGTGAGCTGCTTAAAGACTGCATTCAAGACTTATTTTATAACCTTCATGCCTACAATATTAACTTGAAACATCCCGAATATCTAGAGTTTTATTTGTTTCGGTCGCTTAAAAATGATATCATCCGAAAAGTCCGGAAAAATTTTAATGAGGCAAGCCTGACTGAGGAAGGAATGTTCCAGTTCGATTTAAAATTTCAACTTGAAGAGGACTCCAATGATATTGAACCGGATGAAATTCGGGTTGAAGCCCTTCGGAAAATACTCCTGAAAATTGATCCGCAGAAACGTGAATTGCTTTTTCTGAAATTTAGTACAGGCTTAAATTATTCTGAAATTGGTGAGTTGGTTGGCATGAATCCCGATGCCGTTAAAAAGCAGGTTTACCGCACGCTCGATAGTCTTCGTAATAAGTTTGGCGATAAATTACTTGCCTTATTGATGATCTCCGTCAGGAACTAAAAATAATTTTTCAAATTTTTGTCCCTTTTTTAAATACTGCTACTCTTAAGAGTATAAATATTGAAAAAATGGCTGTTTCTGATCAAAAATTCATTGAAAATCCTCAATTTTTACAATGGGTATTCCATAATAATCGGTCTGTTGACCTGTATTGGGAACAATATCTTTTGGAACATCCTGAAGAAAAAACTCAGATTTTGGAACTGAAGGCTCGCCTTTCGGAGCTGAAATATTCTAATGAAACTATGCTTCAGGTTGAGAAAGAGCAAATCGCACAACATGTTGTTTCACGCATTAATTTCGATTTAGAAAAGAAAAAAAGACCATCGGTTTTTATTTCCTTATTGAAATATGCAGCAGTTGCCATAATTTTTGCTGCTATTGGTGGACTTGCTGTTTATATGAATACCGACAAAGACACCATTTATCAGCAACTTGCCGGGCAGATGGTACGCGTTCCTTCAGAATTTCAGGGACCATTGCTGATTACTTCAACCGGCGAAAATGTTGACCTCAAAAAATCAAATTCCAGTGTTGATTATACGCGCAACGGATCAATTGTTTTAAATAACGATTCGGTCATCAATGCCGCAAATGACTTACCAAACGTAATGAACCAGCTGGTCATTCCCTATGGGAACCAATCCAGACTGATTTTATCCGACAATACGGTTGTTTGGCTAAATGCGGGTAGTCGTTTGGTCTATCCCACCTTTTTTAACGGTGAATCACGTGAAGTACTATTATTTGGTGAGGCATTTTTCGAAGTATCAAAAAATGCAGAGAAGCCTTTCATTGTTAAAACTTCAGATATCGAAATTAAGGTGCTCGGGACACAATTTAATGTATCTGCTTATGCCGAAGACAAGGTTATTCAAACGGTTCTGAAAGAGGGAAGTGTTGAAATTCGTCGGAACGACGCGGCGTTCTTTGACAGCAAACTTGTTCTAAAACCAAACCAGATGGCTTCATATTCAAAAAGCTCAAATGAAACTAAACTTTATGAAGTTGATGCCAGCTATTATACCTTGTGGACTAAAGGATTAATGAGTTTTGAAGACATCGATTTTAACCGGGTACTGAAAAAAGTCGAACGGTTTTACAACATCTCGGTTAATTTTTCTGAACCGAACCTGGGATCCATCCGCATCAGTGGTAAACTTGATCTGAAACAAAACAAAGATGAAGTGCTTGAATATTTGGAAAAGGTTTCTTTAACCAACATCTCGAAAGTGAATAATAATCAATATTTAGTCGAAAAATAGAAAATAAAAAACCGGAAAATGGTGGAACATCTTCCGGTCAAACAAATACGAGTTACTAGTTCAGTATTTATTATCTAAAACAGTTCAAATCTATGAAAAAAAAGTGGTTAACCGGGCATCCCTATGGGGATAGCCTAAAAAAAATCATGCGAATTATGCGACTAACTATTCTGTTGCTATTTGGATGTATGCTAACTGTTTCAGCGAACAGTTATGCGCAGAAAACGAAATTGGACATTAATTTGACCAATACTTCTATCCGCGATTTGTTTGGGTTTATTGAAGAAAACAGTGAATTTGTTTTCCTCTACCGGAATGAAGATTTCAACCTGACAAAAAAAGTGGCTGTCAACCTCAAAGATGCCACAATCAATCAGATCCTTGACGAGGCGCTTAAAGGTGAAAATGTATCGTATAATGTTTATGAGCGTCAAATCGTTATTCAAAAAGCTGAAAATAGTATTGTCTCTCAACAAAAGAAAGAAATTTCAGGTACGGTGAAAGACAATTCCGGCGCTCCGATTCCCGGGGCAACAGTGCTGATTAAGGGCACATCAACAGGTACACTTACCGATATGGACGGGAAATTCAAATTTTCAGTACCTGGTGACAGCAAAATTTTGGTTATATCTTTCGTCGGAATGAAAACTCAGGAAATTGCTCTTGCCGGACAAGCGCAAATAAGCGTGGTGATGGAAGAAGAAACTGTTGGTATTGAGGAAGTAGTCGCAGTTGGATATGGCAGGAGTTCAAGAAAAAATCTTTCGAGCGCTGTGACTTCTGTAAAATCTGATGATCTTAACCGGGGTGCAATTTCCGATGTTGGTCAGCTCCTGCAAGGTAAAGTTCCCGGATTGAATATTTCTTCAAGTGGCGATCCTACCCGTAAAGCAACAATCATTATGCGTGGTGCATCGACCTTAAACAGTTCTCAAAGTCCGTTTTATGTTATCGACGGTATTCCTGGTGCCGATATCTCATTGGTAGCACCTGATGATATTGTTTCAGTAGACGTTTTGAAAGATGCTGCTGCAACATCAATCTATGGTAACCGTGCAGCGAATGGTGTTATCATGATTACAACCCGAAAAGGAAATAAAGATAAAGAGCAGGTTGCTTACAACGGATATGTAGGATTTGAAAATGTTTCCAATCAGTTGGATATGATGAATGCTTCGCAATTACGCGCATTCCTGGCAAAAAATAACTTGTCTTTTTCTCCTGAAGATGATAAAGGAGCCAATACCAACTGGCAAAAGGAAATACAAAGGAATGTTGCACTTTCAACCAGTCATAATCTTTCGTACAGCGGTGGCAGCAAGCACAGCAGCTACATTGCCAGCCTGACTTATATCGACAAAAAAGGTATCCTCTTGAGCAGCGAGCAGAACCGTATCGTTGCCCGTATTGCGGTTGAGCAAATGGCATTTAACGACAAAGTGAAATTTGGAATTAATGTTACAAACTCGAATATAAAAGACATCAAAGTTCCTCAAAGGAATACGGCTCTTTTACAGGCAGCCAAATATTTGCCGGTGTCTAACCCAAAAAACGATGATGGAACTTATTTTGAAAACTTTAACCATTCCGGATATTTTAATCCACTTGCAATTATTGAACAGGCTGATGATGATTCAAAAATCAATAATTTATTAGGTAATTTCACTACTGAAATAACTTTGCCATTTGGGTTAACCTATAACCTGAATGTAGCTTATCAGCGAAATACTTCATTAAACGGCACCTACTATAACAGTTACTTTGCAAAGTATTACAACAGCGCGCAATTCTACAATAATCCTGAACCGCCTTCAACACACTCCATTATTAATTTCGGATCGAACGGATTAGCCAATCGTAGTACTTACCAAAGCACCAACGTGATTTTCGAAAACTACCTCACCTGGAACAAGGAGATTGGTAAAAACTCGATTAATGCTGTAGTTGGATATTCATGGCAAGACAATACTTTGGGCGATGGATTCATGGCATCAAATACCAATTTCCCGGTTGATGACGTAAGTTACAACAATCTGGCGCTTGGTAACTATTCAACAGTTTCGGGCTATAAAGTTGATTTTGGCGATTTAAACGCTTATCAGAAAACACGTTTAATTTCTGATTTTGCACGTTTGAATTACAATTACGACAGTAAGTATCTTTTGCAGGCTTCTATTCGTCGTGATGGAAGTTCTGTTTTCGGCGAAAACAATAAATGGGGTTATTTTCCATCCATAGGAGCTGCCTGGAGAATTGACAAAGAAGGATTTATGCAATCACAAAGCATTTTCAGCGACTTGAAATTGCGTGCCAGTTATGGGGTAACCGGTAACTCATCTGGTTTCGATGCCTACACCGCACAATTCATCATGGGTGGCCTTGGAACTTTTTATAATAATGGGCAACAGGTAGCAGCATTCGGTCCGAACAAGGCTGCCAATCAGGATTTAGAGTGGGAGAAAACTTCAACTACAAACCTCGGAATTGATTTCACAGTGCTGAATGGAAAACTTAGTGGTTATGTTGAAGTTTACAACAAGAAAACAAACGGGATGATCTATTCATATGCTGTAAATCCGGTTCTTGTTCCTGCCGGAAGCATTACTGCCAATGGAGGTGAAATGTCAAACAAAGGGATTGAAATCAGCCTGAACGCGACACCGGTAAGCACCAAAAACTTTACCTGGACAAGCAATATCAATCTGGCTCATAACAAGAATGTGATTGAAAAACTAACAAACAGTTTATTCCTCGGTGGTGACTCCGTCCGGATCACACAACCTGATGGTGGAGGTCAAACAGGAAGCACTCTTCAAATATTGAAGGAAGGTAAACCTATCGGACAGTTTTTCACTCTTGAATATGCCGGTAAAAATTCGGAAGGTGTTTCACAGTATGTAGCCAAAGATGGTTCGATGACAACCAATCCGGGCATTGGCACGGATTATCATTACTTGGGAAGCCCACAACCCAAATTATTGTTGGGTTGGACCAATGATTTCAAATACAAAAACTTCGATCTGAACATTTTTATTCGTGGTGTATTTGGAAATAAAATTTTCAATGCAACACGTGCCGATCTGTTCAGGCCAAGTACAGCCCATTCGTCCAATATTCTGGTTGATGGAGGCAATGAATCGCCCACCGACCTGAATGTTTACAAATACTCTTCTCGGTTTATTGAAGATGGCAGCTACATCCGTCTGGATAACGCAACACTGGGATATAATTTTAAAAATCTGGGCAATTATGTGAAAACTCTTCGGATTTACTCTTCTGTAAATAACTTGTTTGTGATCACCAAATACAAAGGTATAGATCCTGAAGTTGAACAGGGAGGTATTGCTCCAGGAATTGATTCGAATAACTTTTATCCCAAAACAAGCACTGTTTTGTTTGGTGTAAAAGCTACTTTTTAAAAACATTTAAATATGAATTCAATGAAAAAGTTAATTATATTCTTCATATTACCGATTCTTGCAGGTTTTGTTGTGTCCTGTCACGATATAGAGGTACCCATTACAACTCAAATGACTCCCGATGTTTTCCCACAAAATGATGCACAGTTTGCACAAACAGCCGGCGCTGTTTACTCTGCATTCCGGGGAGAATATGCTCACTCATTTTTCTTCATGAGTACCATAAGTACCGATGAAGGTATTCTTCCGGCAAGGGGAGGAAACTGGTATGATAATCAAGGCTACATGAAGATGCATTATCATACCTGGGACAAGGATCATGGCGCGACAAACTCGATTTGGTACACCTCGGAAAAGACCATTGGAGTTACGAATCAGGCCCTTTTTATCTTGAATAATGTAATGCCCGAAGGAACAAATAAAAAAACTACACTGGCCGAACTAAGAATGATGAGGGCTATTTCGTTTTTTGTTATGATGGATTTCTACGGCAACGTGCCACTGGATACTTTGTACGGAGATTTTGAGCCAAGAACCAATACTCCAAGAGCTGAGGTTTTTAAATACATTGAAAGCGAAGTTAAAAAATCGATCAACGACCTGAGTGAAGAAACTGGTGCAAAAACTTACGGCCGGCCTACCAAATGGACAGCCTATGCACTGTTGGCTAAAATGTACCTGAACGCCGAATACTACACTGGCACAGCGCGCTGGAACGAATGTATTGCTGCCTGTGATGCAGTTATAAACTCTGGGAAGTTTGCTATTGAACCACGTAGTTCATACCTTAAAATGTTTTACCCTGATAATGGACCGCAAATGAAAGAATTCATTTTTGCTGTTCCATATGATCCGTCTGCTTCAGCTTACCCAGGTACAAACGGTATGATGTATCGGTCCCGATATGATGTTCCACGTTCGGCGAGAGCAAAATTCAGCCTTACTTTTACCCCAAGTGCCCCTATGAGTACGCTTCCTGAGTTTTATGCCTACTTTAATGATCCGGGCGATGTTCGTAACGACCAGTGGCTTACCGGATTGCAGTTCATGAACGATGGTGTAACACCTGTAACCGTTAAAACAACAAAAAAAGGGTATGATCAATTCTACACTGGGGCTGATGGTGGCGATAGCTATACTTACCAGGTTAACCTGACACCGGATATCATATATCGCCAGAACCCTGAACTCTTTGACTGTGGTAACGACGAAATTGCCTGGAACATGGGATACCGTAATATCAAATTTTATCCTGATAAAACTTCGACCAGCCGTAATCAAAATAATGATGTTCCTTATCTTCGTTATTCCGATGTTATTTTGATGAAGGCAGAGGCTATTCTTCGGGGTGGTACAGCAACTTCAGGTCATACTGCTTTGTCGCTGGTTAATTCGATTCGGTCAAACCGATCTACCACAGCAGAGTGGACAAGTGTTACTCTTGAGGACTTGTATAAAGAACGAAGTCGCGAATTCGTTTATGAATGCTGGCACCGCAACGATATGATCCGTTTTGGTAAATTCGAAGGCAAATGGGGCTTCAAAACCAACTCAGACACTTATCGTAGAATTTTACCAATTCCAACAGATGCAATGAAATTAAATCCACTATTGGTGCAGAATTCAGGCTATTAATTTGTGGAATATAGATGTAGCCTTACTAATATGTGCTACTCATGCAAAGGAGAAGAAGGTTCAAATCTTCTTCTCCTTTTTGCTTTAAAAAATACGAATACTGATATGGAAAAAGCCATTAAAAGTAAGCCTGAGCGATTTCTTTCGCTGGATGTGTTCAGAGGGTTGACCATTGCATTAATGATCGTTGTAAATACACCGGGAACTGGAGCTGACTTGTACCCCTATCTTGTGCACGCCAAGTGGTTCGGATTTACACTGGCAGACCTCGTGTTTCCTTCTTTCTTGTTTGCCATGGGTAATGCCATGAGTTTTTCAATGGGCAGGATGAAGCAGGCTTCTGTCGGCGAAGTCTGGCAGAAAATCATCAAACGCACATTCATCATCTTTTTGCTGGGCTACCTGATGTATTGGTTCCCTTTCTTCAAACTCGGAGCTGACGGTAGTTTGATGCTGAAACCCTTTGCTGATACCCGCGTGATGGGCGTTTTACAGCGCATTGCCCTGTGTTATTTTTTTGCATCAGTCATCTTTTATTATTTGTCAGAAAAAGCAGCATTGATTATTTCCGGCGTCATTTTACTGGCCTATTGGGGCATTCTTTATTTGTTTGGCCAGTCGGGCGCTGAATTGGAAATGGCAACCAATGCAGGTTCCAAATTTGACTTGTGGGTGTTGGGCGTTGACCATATTTACAAAAAAGACAGCATTCCGTTTGATCCGGAAGGTATTTTAAGTACGCTGCCAGCCATTGTAAATGTAATTGGTGGTTATCTGGCCGGAATTTTTATTCAGAGAAATGGAAAGTCGTTTAAAGGAATTGCCAAACTGTTAATGGTTGGATTTCTGTTGTTTGCAGTAGCTGAATGGTGGAATTTGATTTTCCCGGTTTCCAAAAAACTGTGGACAAGTCCGTTTGTACTTTTAACGGTTGGACTTGATCTGTCAATCATGGCCATTTTGATTTATGCCATTGAGGTGCAGAAAATGAAAGTTGGCGTAAAGTTCTTCGATATTTTCGGGAAGAACCCGCTGTTTATATACCTGTTTTCCGAACTCTTTTACGTGGTACTTCGCCTTATTCCTGCTGGCTCCGGAATGGATGTTTTCCAATGGGTAAGCGAACGCATATTTCAGACCATTTTCCCGGGGGCTTTTGGCGCTTTGGCTGCAGCAATTGCATTCACTCTGCATTGTTGGTCGCTGGGCTGGTGGTTGGATAAACGAAAAATTTATATCAAGATATAAGAACATGGGTGCTGGAAACAGGGCATCACATAAATATTTCGTGCCTCTGGCACTTCATACTCCTGAGAAAGAATCCAATCTATAAATATTTTGCGCCTTTGGCGCAGGGGCCAGTTCCGTTAGGAACGAAATATTTGTAGATAAAAAAAGTTTCCTGAAAATGAAGCTCCAGAGGAGCGAAACATATCAATGAAAATAGGATTGTGATGTATGGACTATATTAGTTGCAAAGAATAATTTAAATCAAAACTTATGAAATACAAACGCATAACAAAAAACACATTGCTTTTGCTAATCCTCCTGCCATTGTTTGGCTTTGCACAGCAAAAACAAATCAATATCGTCGATTTAGGCGCCAAAGGCGACGGGCAAACCGACAATACCCCAATCATTCAAAAAGCCATCGACCAAGCTTCGGCAAGCGGCAACGGAAAAGTGATTGTTCCGGCAGGTACTTTCCTGACTGGTGTAATCCACCTCAAATCGAATGTGGAGATTAACCTTGCCGAAAATGCTGTTTGGTTGGGTAGTTCCAAACGTATTGACTATGGGCCAAAAGACGCGTCGCCTTTGATTGTTGCAAAAGATCAGCATAACTTTTCAATTACCGGAAAAGGCGTGATCGATGGAAATGGCAAAGAACTTATTAAGGATATCTATGTGATGCTTAATGCCGGAACGCTGGAAGATACGGAATGGAAAACCTACAATCCCTGGCATCAGATGCGTCCCGAAGAACGTAACCGGCCTAAAATCATTCTATTCCAGAATTGCGACTCCATTCAGGTGAAAGGCATTACTATTAAAAACGGGCTTATGTGGGTTCAGGATTACCGGAGTTGTACCAACGTAACCATCGACAGCATTAAAGTTCGGAGTACAACTTTCCTGAATAACGATGGGATTGATATCACCGACAGCAAAAATGTACGCATTACCAATTGCGACATCGATTGTGCCGACGATGGAATTTGCCTGAAATCATCAGATAGAAACGGTGGATGCGAAAATGTTTATGTGTCCAATTGCCGGGTTCGTTCGAGTGCCAGTGCATTGAAATTGGGCACTGCTTCGTGGGGCGGGTTCTGGAAAATTACAATCCGCGATATTACTGTTTATGATACATATCGGTCGGCCATTGCTATCGAGACTGTTGACGGCGGAATTCTGGAAGATGTTGATGTGCAAAATATTACTGCTACCAATACAGGAAATGCTATTTTTATCAGGTTGGGGCACCGGAATACCGATTCGGTCATCAGCCAGTTGCGCAGGGTACATATTTCGAATGTGAAAGTAACCGTTCCGTTGGGCAAACCGGACAAAGGTTATCCGGAGGAAGGCCCTATCGTTAGATATCCGCATAATGTTTTCCCATCATCAGTATCAATTATTCCAGGGCATCCGGTTAAAGATGTGACTATTGAAAATGTTGAAATAATTTACGATGGGGGAGGGGATGAGAAAATTGCTAAAATGCCTTTGGATTCTTTGTCGCAGATTCCGGAGCAAATTCCTGAATATCCTGAATTTTCGATGTTTGGCGAGTTGCCTGTCTGGGGATTTTATGCACGCCATGTTGTGGGGCTGAGTATGAAAAACATAACCGTAAGAGCCAAAAACAAGGATTATCGACCAGCTTCTGTTTTTGATGATGTGACCAATTTGAAAATTGATGGAATGAATGTTGAAGAAGAACCCGGCAAGCAAGTTTTCCTGAACAATTGTTCAAGAGCAGAACTGAAAATGGACAAAAAGCTGGTACACATATTCGAAAACTGTAAAGACATCAAATAGAGATTGCATTCATATCTCACGTTTCATTTTTTATACGCAGCAACATATTCTGAAGGCGTTAAATTCATAAGTCGCTTAAACTGACCATTGAAATGAGATAAGTTGTTGTACCCGCTTTCCATGCTGGCTCGTGATACGGTAAAATTATCCTCAATCATCAGTTTACAGGCATGTCCGATACGAATTTCATTCAGAAACGAAAGAAACGACTTGCCGGCATGCTTTTTAAAGTACCGGCAAAATGCGGTAGGACTAATGTTGGCGATGTTGGCCACATCATCCAGTTTTATGGGACGTGTGAAATTTAACAGGATGTGTTCATGAATTTTATTGAAACGATAAAAATCATAGGTGTTGATGGTTTTCGAATATCCGATGCTTGTATGGTATTTAAACTCTTTACTGTTTGCCATCAAATCGAGCAAAACGATCAGTTCGGTAATTCGGCGAATCCCTGTTTCCTGAAATATCCGAGTGACTTGTTCTCCCAACAGTTTTCGGCTTTTGCAGGTAAAGTGAATTCCTCGTTGCGACCGGTCTAGTAATTCCCTGATGGTTTGCATTTCGGGTAAATTAATAAAATTCTGATCGAAAATCTCTTTATTAAACTGGATAATCAACGCCTTTATTCCGGAGGTATCTTCTCCGTCGTAATATTTGGCATCGCTTTTCCACCAGTGGGGAACGTTTTCACCAATGATACTGATTTCGCCTTCAGTAAAACGACGAATACCATCGCCAACATAACTGGTTCCTGAGCTTTTATTCACATATAGAATTTCAATTTCAGGATGAAAATGCCAGGGAACAGAAAAGTGAGGGATTTCTTCATCGTAAAAGATAACTGACTGGCTTGGAGAAGAGACAAGTTTTTGAAAAAATGGCTTCATGATACTTACAGTATTAGCATAAATATACCAGATTGATAGCAATGATGCTAAAATAGCATTATATCTGGGTAAAAATGTAAAATGTCCGAATTATAATCTTGTCTAAGTTTATGGTGACTTAACTTATATAACTCTAACTAACTGAAATGAAAGAATTTGCTTTGATTGATTGGATAGTCTTTATTGGTTATGCAGCCATAATTGTCTTCACCGGATTATGGGTTTCGCGAACAAGAAAGGGTGAAGAAAAAACATCACAGGATTATTTTTTGGCAAGTCGATCGTTACCCTGGTGGGCAATTGGTTCTACGCTTCTGGCCGCAAACATTTCGGCAGAGCATTTTATTGCTATGTCGGGTTCAGGTTATGCTATTGGACTAGCCATTGCCGCCTATGAATGGATTGCCGCCGTGGTTCTGATATTTGTGGCCAAGTATTTTCTACCGGTGTTTATTGAGAAGGGAATTTACACCATGCCTCAGTTTCTTTCGCAACGATACGATAAGCGAGTCAGCACGGTTTTAGCCGTATTCTGGATCTTGGTCTATACTTTTGTTAACATGACGGCTGTTATTTACCTGGGGGCCTTGGCCATGGAACGGATAATAGGCGTTCCTATGGTATACGGAATCATCGGATTTTCATTCTTTTCAGCCATATATTCGCTTTGGGGCGGAATGAAAGCCGTTGCCTGGACCGATGTGATTAATGTTATTGTACTTGTTTTTGGCGGATTGGTAACTACTTTTCTGGCAGTTAGTGCATTAGGCGACGGTCATGGTTTTTTGACCGGTTTTTCTGAATTAATAAACAAAGCGCCTCAGAAATTTCATATGATCATTGAAAAAGGAATGGTTTTCGTTCCTGATGGGGTTGGCGGAAAGAAAGATGCTTTCCTCGACCTACCAG
>Ga0209417_1002359_pt1 | contig 29408 bp, 25 predicted proteins | sample RifGroF2_FD_184002 | JGI IMG/M metagenome (GOLD analysis project Ga0209417, IMG submission 184002) | Groundwater microbial communities from Rifle, Colorado, USA - Groundwater F2 (SPAdes) (version 2) | ecosystem: Environmental > Aquatic > Deep subsurface > Groundwater | place: Rifle, Colorado... | reverse complement strand
AAGAATGAGTTCGCTCTGCATCGCCGCCGCATGTGCGTCGCCGCTTCGAGCTACACTCCCGCTTCGCGCAGGTCTTTTCCAGTGAAGAGCGAGCAAAACATTGCCTACAATAGAAACATTCACTTTAAGCACGAGTTTCCACGGTTCAGTAGAGAATAAAAGCTTTTTTTGCGTTTCACTGTCGATTACTTCCTCTACCTGCGCGAGATATGGCATTAAAGCATCGATTTTGCTCAATGGAATATTAAACCAAGCAACATTTTTGTTAATATTTGCATTTTGATAGAGATACTGCATCAAAGCCAATTCACGTTTTTGAGTATCATTAAGATCAAATGCTGCCCCTGCTTCTTTCTGCATAGCAAGAACAGCCCTCAAAATAGGCTCAATATTTTGAATAATTTTGTTTTCGTTGTTTCTGTCTAACACTTGAACACCGATAAATTTGGGATTTGGCTTGGTATTTAATACGAATTTATAATTCCCGAGAGGATTTGTTATTTCCGGAGGGTTTTCATCTTCAAAACATCTCATATTTAAGTCATGCTGAACTTGCTTCAGCATCTGTTCATTTTCAGACCCTGAAACAAGTTCAGGGTGACGAATATTAATAATATATTGTTCGTAAAAATGTTTTTTCATGCTGTAAAGTCCGACACATACGGCATGCTTGCACCATTCTTCTTCAAGCGGACAGGAACATTCTGCAGTAACTTTTTCTTCAGAAAAATGAAGCTTAATTTCGTAACTATCCTGAAAAGAACCTTTTACTTTGGCGGTAAAAATATCGTTTTCGAGCTTTGAACTTAAAACCATTTTTTTCTTGTAATAATCATAACCTCTTCGCCAACTGCCGGGAGCGGCGAGGTCTTTTATATATTTAAAATTGAAATTAATCAATACAGACACTCCGTATAACCGTTTTAAAACGATTATTTATATAAATACTCAGAAATTAGAGATGCTTTTCCATTTCAATATAAGTATACAACAAATTTGTAATTTAGGTCCAATCAAGAGAATTCGCCATATTAAGAATTGTTAAGAAATTTTTCTTTTACTATCAACTTTTTTTTTCAGAAGTTTTTAAGTAAATGTTGATTTACAAAATTATTTAAAAGGAAAAAGAAATGCAAATAAATAGTTTTAACAGAAGTCAGGTTTCATTTAATGGTAATAGTGCATCAAAAAAATGTGGAAGAATGGCAGCAAAATTGTTTGCTGAGGAAAAATTACTTTCAAGGGAACTTCCTGGTGGCTTAGGATTACTTAATATATTTAATTGGGGAAAAGGTCTTATGGTTTTGGACCAAATGAAAACAAAGTATGCACAGGCAATAGATTTTGTTAATGCGGGAAAATATGTTGCAAAAATAGACAAATTTTTCAAAAAATAAGTTAAGTATCTAAAATCAAAGCTTAATATCCCTATTAAAAAGCCCTATGCTTTTTACCAATTTTGTTTTTTTATCAACAATAAGAATATAATTTGAAAAATCATACAATTCATAAGCCGAATCAATATTTTCTTTTTTATAAGGTTTTTTAATTGTTTTTAGGCATGCAGTAATCGGCAATTTTTTCGGAATCAAATTAATCCAGGTTAAAAGACCGCTTTCAAACTTCAAAACGGCTTTATCATAGTAATATCCTGCCTCTCCAAGCTCATCTGATAAAACATAAATAAAATTTGTTTCTGCTTTATCATCTATATAAGGAATTAAATCAGGATATTCTGTTGAAAAATCACTTTCCGTAGTAATTCCCGGCTCAATATTTTCAAATTTTTCAAAAAACTTCTTTTTTTTGCTGACAGGAATATCAGGTTTTTTAGAATCAGATACTGTTAGAGTAATTGGCGATTTATTAAAATAAGTTATACTTTTAGCATTTTTAGTGATCTTATCTGCGGAAATATTGAAAAAATCATAATTAAAATAGTCTAAATCTTTACTATATGTAGTATCTATATCTGTAGGATTTCCGTAAATTGAAACCAGCTTGGATATTTTTACGATAGGAGCAAGATTAAACTCAATCCAATCGAGCTTATGGTTTTTAAAACCGATTCTAATTGAATTATAAGTATCAGTTTCAGCAGGTTTTAATTTTATAATAGCAACCCCGTCAGTATAAACTTCAATATCAGAATCAGGAATCTTTGTGCAATATTTTTTGAATTTTTCAAGCGTTGTTTGTGCATAGTCAAGTTTTTCAGGGGAATATGCTTTTAATTTTTTCAAATCAGGCAACTTATCCGGAAATACACAACCGGAATTTATAATTACTAAAAGTAATACAAAAAGAATAGAAAAAACTTTTTTGATTCTGTTCATTTTTTACCTGTTTTTAAGTATTTATTTTAATTTTTCCAGAATGATGTCATTGACCAGTTTTGGGTTTGCTTTGCCGCCTGTTTGTTTAATTACTTGTCCGACAAAGAATCCCAACAGATTCGTTCTTCCTTCTTTGTATTTAGAAACGTTATCAGGGTTATTAGCTATTATTTTGTCAATAATAGGTTCTAATTGCATCACATCGTTTATTTGAAGAAGTCCTTTTGTTTCAACTATAGCTTTTGGATTGCCGCCTTTTTCAAGCATTTCCGCGAATATATCTTTGGCGATTTTTCCTGAAATAATGCCGTTATCTATTATTTCAACAAGTTCCGCTAATTGAGCAGAACTAAACAGAAGTTCTTCGACCTTTTTGTCTTTTAGTTCTCTGGAAAGCTCGTTGGCTATCCAGTTTCCAACGCTGTTAGGGTTGTTATAAGCAGAAAGAGCCGACTCGAAGAAATTCGATAATTCCTCATCCTTAGCCAGAATTACAGCCACTTCCGCATTAAGCCCTAATTCTCCTTGATAGCGGTTAAGTCTGGCTTCTGCTTCTGGAGTTAAAGAAATAGTTTCAGGTTTTGAAGGCGAAACCGTAACGTGAGAATCTGCTGCAACCGTCGTTTTTAGATTCTCACGCTCCCTTTGGTCGCTGAGAATTACAGCCTGATCGGTTGTTTTAGACGTTCTCGACCAAGAATCTTTTAATGGTACTATCCTGTTAAACACTAATTTTCCATCAACAGAATCAATCGGGTCTTTGTAGAAATATCCCTGTCTTTCAAACTGAAATCTTTCTTCAGAATTATTTTCTGCTGCCGCAGGCTCTATATAACAGTTTATAAGAGTTTCAAGAGAATCAGGATTTAAATCCTCGGGCCCGTCGGGATTTTCTACAAGATAAAGCCTGTCATAAATGCGGACTTCGACTTGTTTTGCGTGATTAGCGCAAACCCAGTGAATAGTGCCTTTAACTTTCTTGCCGCTGGTATCCTCACCGCTTTTTGATGAAGCATCATAAGTACAGCGAAGTTCAAGGATTTTGCCTGTGTTTTGGTCTTTAATAACTTGCTCGCACTTGATAATATAAGCGTGACGCAGCCTTACTTCCTGCCCGGGTGCTAAACGATAGTACCCTTTAGTCGGATTTTCCATAAAATCGTCCTGCTCGATATAAATAACTTTCGAGAAAGGCAGCTGTCTTGAACCTTCTTTAGGGACATCATGCGGAAAATACGGAGCATCTAGCATTTCTGTTCGGTCTTCAGGGTAGTTTTCTATTACTACTTTAAGCGGTTTCAGCACGCAAAGCACTCTTGGTACTTTTTGGTTAAGGTCATCGCGGATACAAAATTCAAGCTGGGCAAAATCAACCATACTGTTAGATTTTGCAATACCAATGGAATCACAGAAATTCCTGATTGATTCAGGTGTGTATCCTCTTCTGCGAATACCTGCCAGAGTCGGAAGACGCGGGTCATCCCAACCGCTGACATATTTTTTCTCGACAAGCTCAAGCAATCTGCGTTTGCTCATTACTGTATAATTAAGATTCAAGCGCGCAAACTCAAACTGATAAGGACGCGGAGGAGGCAATTCCATCTCATCGAGTATCCAATCGTAAAGTTCGCGGTTATTTTCAAATTCAAGAGTACAAATTGAGTGTGTTATGCCTTCTATATAATCAGAAAGGCAGTGCGCAAAGTCATACATGGGATATATACACCACTCATCGCCCGTCCTGTAATGATGAGCGTGTTTAATCCTGTAAAGAAGCGGGTCACGCATCTTCATATTTGGGTTTGCCATGTCTATTTTGGCTCTAAGAACGTGTTCTCCGTTCTTAAATTCTCCTGCTTTCATTCTTGCGAATAAATCAAGATTTTCTTCAACCGACCTGTTTCGATAAGGACTTTCTTTTCCTGCTTGTGTAACCGTGCCGCGATATTCCCTGATTTCTTCTTCGCTTAAGCTGCAAATATAGGCTTTTTTTAGTTTTATAAGCCTGACGGCAAAATCATAAAGCTTTCCAAAATAATCGGAAGCAAAAAATAATTTATCCTGCCAGTCAAATCCCAGCCATCTGATATTGTCTTTAATTGCTTCAACATAGGAAAGGTCTTCTGTTGTAGGGTTTGTATCATCCATACGTAAATGACAAACGCCATTATAATCTTTTGCGATGCCAAAATTCAAGCATATGGATTTTGCATGCCCGATATGCGGAAATCCGTTCGGCTCGGGAGGAAATCTGGTAACAACGCCACTGTATTTGCCGCTTTTTATATCTTCTTCAACAATCGTACGTAAAAAATCTTTTTTATCCCGATTACTGCTCTTGGCTAAAGAGTTTTCATTTATTTCATTAGTGCTTTTTTCCTGATTATCATTCATTACTCTAACCTTTTTTACAATGCCCTAACGCTCTAAAATAGTTTAACATAATGAGATATTTAGGGCTATTACGAATATACATTAATAAGATAAATCAACTCTCCACTTGTAATATAAAAAAACTGGCTTTAGATTTAAGTTATACCAATTTGAAAAAGAAAACGGAAAATAAAAAAAAATAAAAGGGCGAGCGAGTCGCCGTAGGCGACGGAAAGCGAGCCCAAACAAAACTCTAGCCCCCGCCCTTGAGGGAGGGGGTTGGGGGAGGGTGTAAATAATGATTAAACAAAGACTTATTTAAATGGAAAATTATGAAAAATAAACTTATGCTGATTTTAAATTGGCTGAAAATCAATAAAATTAAGACTATTATTATAACATTTCTAATAGTTGCATTTGTTATTATCTCGGCAAAAGAAAACAAAAATCTGTTTACGACTATTGAAACCAAACAGGAATTACAATCAGTTGAACAAATTGAAACTAATATCCAAAAAGAAAGCTTAAATCAGAATTCTTTAGCCGCAACTTCTATAAAAACAAAGACAGCTGTAATTTTCTTCCATCCGACCTGTCATAGCTGCTCTAATGCACGGCACTATATAGATAAAGTTCTTAAACATAAATATCCAAAGGTCAAATTTGAGTTTCATGATATAACTTCGCCTGAAGAAATGACCTTAATGGAAACCTATTACCGAAGTTATAAGCTGAATAAGCAATTAATGACAACGCCAACGATTTTTGTAGGCAACGAATATATCCTCGGGTATGATAGTGACGAAAAAACAGGCAAAGACTTAGAAAAAATAATTCAAAGAAATTTTTTAAGTCTGAAAAGATTGATTTTTCCAAAAAATTTATCAAACAAAAACAAGCTTGAAAAGAAAAATCACGTTGATACATTTTTTGGAAAAATCAATCTTTTCAGACATTCACTGGTGTTTTTAGCGATTACATTAGGACTTGTAGACGGTCTTAACCCATGCGCAATATGGGTTCTGGTTTATTTAATTACTTTAATTGCAAGATTGAATGACAAACGCAAAATATGGCTGATTGTAGGGTCATTTTTGCTTGCATCAGGTATACTATATTATCTTTTAATGACAACTTTGCTAAGAGTATTCCTTTTTATAGGCTATTTGAGAATTTTACAGCTTTTAATAGGCTGCATTGCTTTTTATATAGGTGTTGTTGATATATCGGTTTATATAAAAAACAAAGGACAAATTACCTGTAAAATCGACGACGCTAAATCAAAACAGAAAACCATGACAAAAGTACAAAAACTTGTTAACGCAAAAATTTCCCTGATGACTATTTTAGGAGTAATCGGACTGGCATTTGCAGTGAATTCAATAGAATTTGTTTGCTCATCTGCCTTACCTGCAATTTTTACCAGCATTTTAGCGCAAGCTAATCTTTCTATGGTTCAATATCACTTGTATATTTTGCTTTATGTTATATTTTTCATGTTGGATGACTTAATAATCTTTAGTGTAGCTGCTTTTGCCATTAATCGTTATTTTGGGGATCACTATTTATCTCCGTCAAAATTAATTGGCGGCATTATTCTTTTCGTCCTTGGTGTAATTATGATATTTTTCCCTCAATATATAAGGTGAATATTTATATTGGTCTGCAGTATACCTTTATAGAGAATGTTTTTTAAAATTTTTTTATTTAAGATGAAAATAGTGTTTGTCGTTGCGAGGCATAAAATGTCTATTATAAATTAAGGTTAATCTGACGAAGCAATCTTCCAACGTACGAAGTTGTTATCAGGAAGATTGCGTAGTTAGTAAAATTATTACATTCACAGACGATAAATGCCTTGCAATGACAACTTTACCTCACGGGATTAGGCTATGAATATTGTTAACATCTCAATAAACGGAAAAAATATCGAAGCAAAGCCAGACTGGACTGTGCTGGAGGCAGCCAGAGCTGCGGGAATTAATATCCCGACTTTGTGCTATTACCCGTTTATAAGTCGAAGAGGGGCATGTAGGATGTGTGTGGTTGAATTAGAAGGCTGTAATTGCTTGATAGCATCCTGCGTTTACCCTGTAAGAGAGGGGCTAAAGATTCAAACACATACTCCAAGAGTTTTGAAGGCAAGAAAAACAATCCTTGAACTTTTAGTTGCAAATCATAATTATGAATGCCTCGTATGCAGACGAAACGGCGATTGTCAGCTACAAAGCCTGTGCGAAGAGTATGGTATTTCTGAAGATAAATATAAAGGTGGAAGAAAAAGACCTGATTACAAGGACTATTCTTCCGAAGCTTATGTTAAAGACTTCGGGAAATGCATACTGTGTGGCAGATGCACAAAAGTTTGCGAGGAATTGCAGGATGTGCACGCTATTGAATTTATTAATAGAGGCTTTTATTCAGAAATTCACGCGGCTTTCAAGAATAAAATTTCTGAATCGGTATGTATAGACTGTGGGCAATGCGTAATTTCCTGCCCTGTAGCCGCTCTTACAGAAAAAGATTCGGCAGAAGAAGTTTTTAATGCTTTAAGCGACACAAGTAAATATGTAATAGTTCAAACCGCGCCCGCAATAAGAGTTACCATAGGCGAAGCAATGGGAATGAAAGCAGGAACTGTTTCAACAGGCAAAATGATAAGCGGATTAAAACAATTGGGATTTAAAAAAGTTTTTGATACGGCTTTTGGAGCTGATTTGACAGTTATGGAAGAGGCAAGCGAGCTGGTTTCCCGCATCAAAAATAATGGCATTCTTCCTATAATGACTTCCTGCTCGCCAGGCTGGACAAAATTTGTTGAAACTTTTTATCCCGAGTTTATTCCCAATCTTTCTTCCTGCAAATCCCCTCACCAAATGCTCGGTGCGATAATTAAAAGTTATTTTGCGCAAAGAAATAATATTAAACCCGAAGATATTTTTCTTGTTTCCGTAATGCCCTGTACGGCTAAAAAATTTGAAATCAACAGAGATGCAAACAAGGTTGACGGGATTAAAGACGTTGACGTTGTAATAACGACAAGGGAACTCGCCAAAATTTTCAAAACAGGGGGAGTAAATTTCGCACTTCTTGAGGATTCCGAATTTGACAATCCTCTTGGCTCTGCATCCAGCGCAGGTGAGATTTTCGGGGCATCAGGCGGGGTTTTGGAAGCTTCTTTAAGAACCGCTTATTATTTATTGACAGGAAATGAGTTGGAAAAAATAGATTTCCAATCTGTCAGGGGCTTAAACAGGCTAAAAGAATCTTCCGTTGATATAAACGGGAAAGAATTAAAGGTAGCCGCCGTGAGTTCTCTCTCCGAAGCCCGAAAACTTATTGAAAAATTAAAATGCGACGAAATTAACTATGATTTTGTGGAAGTTATGGCGTGTCCGGGCGGCTGTATCGCAGGAGGAGGACAACCTTACACAGACGATTATGAAGTCATAAAAGCCCGTATGCAGGCTCTTTACGAGATAGATTTTGGAAAAGACATCAGAAAAGCACACAAAAACCCTTTCATAATTCAATTATACGAGGATTTTCTCGGCGAACCTTTGAGCGAAGTCTCTCACAAATACCTCCATACAAAGTTCAAGCCCCGTAAAAATGTGTATTAAATTTAAAAAACATACAATTATTAAGAAACATTAAATTTGAATTTAACAACCAAAAGATTCTGCTGCCTGCTCTTTCCATAAAATTATAAAATATATTTTATCTTTAAATATCAACTTTTATTTTCAGGCTTTTTATATCATTAAGAGAATTATTAGAGGTATTTATTTTTATTGTGAATATCAATAACGTACTAATAAAACCGGATTATAACTCTGCTTATTCAAACTATAAGCGAAATTATAGCTTGAATAATAAAGCAGGAGGAGATAATTCGCTTTCTAATGCTATAAATCAAAATAGAAATAAACGTCAGGTTTCTTTTACAGGCTTGTCGCAGCTTTTGACGATGAATGACACTATAATGTGTCTTGTTGATGTACTTGTTATCTATACTGCATGCCGATTTGAAGCAAAACATCATGATGACAAAAAAGAACTTCTTGATAAAAAAAATGTACGGGGCGCGTTCTTTGATCATGGCGCTTCTGTTTCAGAAAATAACGCCCAAAAGTTTTATGGCTCAATCCATAACGCATTATCAGAAATTGATAAACTCCAGCCAAAAACCGAATCTTCCGGTTTTTTAAACAGACTATTTTCAAAGAAAAACGGGCAGGTCAGTTATTCACAAGCTATAGAAACTGCCAGAAAAGGGTTTGAAAAAGTTTTGGCTTTATCAACGGAAGGTATTTTAGGCAAAGATATTTCAGACAATGTTTCTGCCAATCATAATGCTAAATATTTAAACAAAAGCGGCACTGAAGGGATTTTGGAAGCTTGCCAGAATTCAAGGTCCTATATAACCACAGTTGCAAAATCCGTTGCTCAAAACGAAACAGGATTTTACAGGGAAACTTTAAAAAATTTGCGTCCTATAACTGCTGTTTTAGACAAGGTTAAAGGGGAAATTAAGCAGATTTGCCCTTCAGGAAAATTGCCGCGATAAAATATGTCCAAATAATTTTATTTTTTTGAAAGGTGATGACTGCTCATTTTATATAATTCTTCACGTCTTTTCTTGATTTTAGGGTTGTTTAAATATTCATCATAGGTAGATTGCTCATTTATCCAGCCATGAGGCGTGATTTCAATAATTCTGGTGGCGATTGAATCAATAAACTGATGATCCTGCGAAAGAAACAGCAAAGTACCCTGAAAATCAATCAAGGCATTGTTTAACGCCGAAATTGACTCTAAATCAAGATGGTTGGTCGGCTCATCCATTAATAAAACATTTGAACCGGAAACCATTATTTTGGAGAACATACAGCGAACTTTTTCGCCTCCGGACAAAACATGTACTTTTTTTTGGGTTTCTTCGCCTGAAAACAGCATTTTACCTAAAAATCCCCTGAGAAAATTATCTTCTTTTTCTCTTGAATATTGGCGTAGCCAATCCACAAGATTGATATCATCCATACGTTCAAAATATTTGCTGTTGTCTTTCGGGTAATAAGCCTGTGTCGTGGTAACTCCCCATTTAAAACTTCCGCTGTCAGCTTCCATTTCTTCCGCAAGAATTTGTAAAAGCATTTCCCCATGGATATTTTCTCTGCCGACAAAAGCTATTTTTTCTCCTTTTTCAACAGTCAAAGAAAAATTCTTGAGTATAACGTTTCCGTCAACCGTTTTATTTAACTTATCGATGGTTAAAATGTCATTTCCGGCTTCCCTGTCAGGCTTGAATACCATAAAAGGGTACCTTCTGCTTGATGGTTTTATTTCTTCAAGAGTTAATTTATTGAGAAGATTTTTTCTGGAAGTCGCCTGTTTCGCTTTTGAGGCATTTGCACTGAATCTCGCAATAAATGTTTTTAATTCTTCCATTTTTTCTTCGGTTTTTCGGTTCTGATCCTGTTTTTGTCTAAGAGCTAACTGGCTTGCTTCCGACCAGAACGAGTAATTTCCTGTATAAAGCTGGATTTTGTTGTAGTCGATGTCTGCAATATGCGTACAGACTCTATCTAAAAATCTTCTGTCGTGAGACACGACTATGACTGTGTTTTGGAAATTAATCAAGAATTCTTCAAGCCACATAATGGTATCAACATCAAGGTGGTTGGTAGGTTCATCCATCAGAAGAATATCGGGATTCCCGAACAATGACTGCGCGAGAAGAACTCTTACTTTTTCACTTCCTGTAAGCTCGCTCATTAGAGAATCATGAAGCTCTGTTTCAATGCCCACAGCATTCAAAAGACTTCCTGCATTGGATTCTGCTTCCCAACCGTCAAGCTCGGCAAATTCGTTTTCCAGTTCCGCAACTTTAATCCCGTCTGCATCGCTAAAATCAGGTTTTTCATAAATCGCTTCTTTTTCATGCATAATATCATAGAGCCTTTTATGCCCCATTATTACTGTTTCAAGAACTTTAAATTCATCAAACTCAAAGTGATTCTGATTTAAGACAGCTATCCTTTTTCCTTGAGCTTTAAAAACATCACCGGAATTAGACTCAACTTCGCCTGATAAAATTTTTAAAAAAGTAGATTTTCCTGAACCGTTTGCTCCGATTAATCCGTAGCAATTTCCCGGATTAAATGTTATATTTACGTTTTCAAATAAAACACGTCCGCCGAACCTTAATGTTAAACCGCTTGTACTTATCATGACTCTTCTTTTTTCCTTTAAATTACACGATTCTTATAAAATTTATACTATATACTAGCATTAACAAAAATCATTTTAAATTCAAATTAATTTTCCGACACAATTAGTATCTGAAAATCTAAAAAATTGATATTATTTATGAACTTACCTTAAAATAATTCGTTTATATATTAGTAGGTTAAAAAGGAGAGTTGAAAATGAAAAAACAAATCCTCGCAGCTTTGGCTTTATCGTTTGTTGTAAGTTCTTTAGCGGCTGTTAATGCTTCAACAGCTCAAAATTTCAATAGCCCAAATCCTCAATTACAGCAAAATCATCCGCAAATTCAGCAGCAACACCAACAGTGGCAACAGCATAAACAAGACAAACAACAGCAATGGCAAGAAAATAAAGCTCAAAAAACCCAACAGTGGCAACAAAATAAACAGCAACACCAACAACAATGGCAAGAAAAAAAGCAAGAACATAAAGCTCAATGGCAACAAAATAAACAGCAACACCAACAGCAATGGCAAGAAAATAAAGCTCAAAAAACCCAACAGTGGCAACAGCATAAACAACAAAATCAACAACAATGGCAACAGCATAAAGCTCAATATCAAGAAAAGAAACAGCAAAATCAACAACAGTGGAAAGAACAAAAAGTTCAATGGCAACAAAACAAGCCTCAATGGAAACCACCGGTTAATAACACCCCTGCATCAGTTAGCAACTAAAAATTTCTGATTAATCAGAATTACTTGTCATTGCGAGGCAATAAATAGAGTATTTAACTATTAATCATACTACCGAAGCAATCTTCCAAAGTGGCGTGTTGTCATTAGGAAGATTGCTTCGTATGTTAAATAAATTTATTTTTTGAATATTTTATGCCTCGCAATGACAGCACAAATTTCTAAAGTTTGAAAGTATGCGGCAATAATTCTTTTATAGAAAGCACCTGTGGTTTTCCTTCGGAATTTTCAACTATAACAGACGCATCTTGTGAAAATTCCGCTATCCATTGCCTGCAAGCACCGCAAGGATAGCATAATTTTGCGTTAGGGCTATAAATAGCAACAGCAACAATTTTTGATTTTTGTCCGTCAGCAATTGCCGAAGAAATAGCTGTTCGCTCAGCACAAAGAGTCAATCCATAACTTGCATTTTCTACATTACATCCTGTATAGGCATTGCCATCTTCATACAAAACACATGCACCTACTTTAAATTTTGAGTATGGTGAATATGAATTTTGCGCAACATCAGACGCAAACTTTAATATTTTTTTAACATCTCCATCCTTTAACTTATTAATTAAAGGTTTGTTGGAGTCTTTCTGATCTATTCGCATTTTCTTTTCTCTCCAGAGCTGCTTTAACTAGTCCATAGAATAACGGGTGCGGTCTTTCAGGACGGGACTTAAATTCGGGATGGAATTGACTTGCTATAAAATAGCTGTGATTTTTCAGCTCAATCATTTCCACAAGTTTTCTGTCAGGCGACATCCCCGAGAAAGTTAATCCTGATTCTGAAAGTTTTTCCCTGAAGAAATTGTTTACTTCGTATCTATGGCGGTGTCTTTCGGAGATTATATCCGTTCCATAGATTTTCTCAGCAAGAGTTCCTGACTGCAAATGACAGTCATACGCGCCCAATCTCATTGTTCCTCCGTAATCAACAACTTCTTCCTGCTCTCTCATAAGATCAATTACAGGATGAGGAGTTTCAGGATTAAATTCGGTGCTGTTTGCATCGGTTAATCCTGCCATATTTCTTGCGTATTCTATAACAGCGCATTGCATGCCAAGACAAAGACCGAGGAAAGGTGTATTTGAAGTTCTTGCGATATTTATAACATTAATTTTGCCTTCAACGCCTCTGATGCCGAAACCGCCCGGAATTACCAGACCGTCTACATCAGCCATAACATCTTTTGCTTTTTTGAAATCGACGCAAACATCCTCAGAATCAATCCATTTCAATTCAATGCTTGTACCAAGAGCAGCACCGGCATGTTTTAAGGATTCTACGACTGAAATATACGCATCGGAAAGTTTCGTATATTTTCCTGCAAGCGCAATTTTAACGGATTTATCGGGATTTTTGATACCGTTTACTATTGTTTTCCAGGAATCCATATTTGGAACTGTTTTATCTTCAATATTTAACCTCTTGAGAACTTCTCTCGGAAGATTTTGAGCTTCAAGAGCTAAAGGAACTTCGTAAATTGTTTTTAAATCTTTGCATTCAATTACCGCTTCAGGAGGTACATTTGTAAATAAAGCCAATTTAGCTCTTTCTGATTGAGGAACTGACTTTGATGACCTGCAAACAAGAATATCAGGCTGAATACCAATACTTCTAAGAGTATTTACGCTGTGCTGTGAAGGTTTTGTCTTTAATTCCCCTGAACAATTAAGATAAGGAATAAGAGTAACGTGAATAGATACTGTATTTCCAAACCCTGCTTCAACTTTAAACTGCCTGATAGCTTCAAGGAACGGCAAACTCTCAATATCCCCGACTGTTCCGCCTATTTCAGCGATTAAGAAATCGGGGTTATCTTTAGCAGATGCTTCTTTCAGACGATTTTTAATTTCATCAGTAATATGAGGAATTATCTGAACGGTTCCACCGAGATAATCTCCGCGTCTTTCTTTGTTTATAACGTTTAAATAAACGCTTCCTGCTGTTACATTGTTAATTCTGCCGAAATTTGCGTCTATAAATCTTTCATAATGTCCGAGGTCAAGATCTGTTTCTGCGCCGTCATCGGTGACAAAAACTTCTCCGTGCTGGAACGGACTCATTGTACCGGGGTCAACGTTTATATAAGGGTCAAATTTCAGGATAGTAACTGAATATCCTCTTGCCCTCAAAAGCTTTCCGAGTGATGCGCCTACAATTCCTTTACCTAAAGAACTGACAACGCCTCCTGTTACAAATATATATTTGGTTTTATTTTCCATGTTCTTTACCCGCCCTCGTTATTTTTATCATTTATAATTCTATTATTCAGTAATTCTGGGAACTTTGAAAAAGCCGTCTTCTTCCAAAGGAGCATTTGCAAGGATTTCATCTCTTGTATACGGCAATTGGACTTTATCTTCTCTCATTACATTTACCATAGGTATTGCCTGTGTCATCGGCTCTACGTTTTCAGTATTAACTTCGCTTAACTGGTTAAAATAATCAAGAATATTAGAAAACTGCACTGTGAATTTTTCTTTTTCTTCTTCTGATAACTCAAGCCTGGCAAGTTTTGCAACGTGTTCAACTTCTTTTTTTGTAATCAAATTATTTACTCCTTAAGCAAATGTCCATATATATCATATTTTATTACGAGCAAGAATAAATGGCTAATATTTAAAAAGAATCTTTAACCGAACGTAATTATTTTTCCTTATTAAAAAACAGGAAACTTGATTGTTTCCTGTTTTTTAGTTTTTTTAAGTTGTATCCGAAATGTTATCTGTTAACCAAACCTGAAAAAGAAACGGTATCAACACATTCGTTTATTTGTTTATTTCTAAGCCAAACAATTGTTGGTTCGTTAGTAGGTAATTTACTCATTTTTCTTCTGTCTGGTGAATTTGATCTTATCATTGGATTTGGATACATAACTATACGATTAAGTAATGCGTTCATCTTATTTTGTTTTCTGCCTCATGATCTTTTCTTGAATAATTGTATTTTTTACACTATTTAATTTTATATTATTACTATAACTCTATAAAAAATTTTTTGTACCCCCAATTAGTGTAATCTTTACAATTGATAAAATTGTAAAGTTTGACAATATTTAAAACTTTACAATTTTATAACAGAACTCGGTTAGAAGCTGTCTAGTTAAAGTTGAATCGATAAATAAGCAAAACCTTCATTCTCAGCGACAAACAGGAGCGTAAGAATCTGTCCATCTATCATTTTTAGATCCTCACGCTCGCTTAGCTCACTGAGGATGACATTTGTATTTTGATTTAATTAGCGCCTGACAAGTATGCAGAAGCACATGACCACCCTCTTGCCCACGATGGGTTATCAGGCGGGTCGGTATCACAATGACTAAAAGTTGCATAAGAAGAATTTTGCGCTCCAAAAGGAACAAGACCATCTTTTGTGATATGAAAACCTAAAATATCTTTTCCTATAACATTCGGACCTTTAAAACCGTTTGTGTCAACTCTCATAATCCCACAACTTTCTACCCCCAAAGCGACATTTGTACAACCATCCTGGTCCGCCCATAGGCTTCCGTTTTGTGAAATTATTAAAGCTCCGTCTGCCAATATCGCGGAATATCCATCAGATATTTGAGGCACTCCTCTTAAATCCGACCATTGACCGCTTGAATGCCAGCAATAATTTTGACCAAAGTTTGCCGAGTTACAAGTTTTAAGAACATTTAAATATCCGGCGTAGGCATATGTAAAATAAGTATCATCTTGCGCAAAACCAACCATAGTTCCGCCATTATCTTCTTTTATATTTATAGTAGCCTGACTTAAAACAGCAAAGTTTTTCTTCCATGCGGATTTATACTGCTGCTCCTGAATATTTGCAATAAGATCAGGTATTGTTAAAGATGCAATTACCCCTATAATTGTTATAACAACAAGAACTTCCGCAAGAGTAAAGCCTGCTTTTCTACGACTATTAACAAAATTAAAACCCTGAACAAAACTGTCGCCCTGAACTTGTTTCAGGGTCTGTTTGTTTTGAAATTTAAGCAATAGTTCACTATTGAACAGATGCTGAAACAAGTTCAGCATGCCATGTGGTGTTAAACTTGACGCAGTGGCATTTTTATGCCAATCTTGTTTGGTTGTTTGGCACATTTTTTGACCTTAAATACAAATACTATTTATTATAATTATAAAGGCTTTTTCTGAAAAACATAGTATTAATAAAAAATTTGATAATGATAAAATATACTAATTAGACAAATAGAATTATTGAAGAGGAAATGCATGACCATAGCTTATATAGGCGTAGGTTCAAATATTGGAGATAGAGTCGGTTATGTCCAGCAAGCACATTGTTTGCTTAATGATACTGACGGAATCCAAGTGCTTGAGAGTTCAAGCCTTTATGAAACAGAACCTGTCGGCTATAAAGATCAAGATTGGTTTATAAATGCAGTTCTCAAAACAGAAACAACTCTTTCTGCCGGGGAACTTTTAAATCAATGTTTTAGAATAGAAAATCAGCTCGGAAGAGTACGACACCCTGAATTACCAAAAAATGGACCAAGAACTCTTGATTTGGATGTTTTATTCTATGACAATGAGGTTATAAACACAGAAATTATGGAAATTCCTCATCCAAGGATGCACCAAAGAGCTTATGCATTAGTGCCTTTACTCGAATTAGACGAGGATTTGGTTCACCCTGTGTTTAACAAAACTATTTCTGAATTACATGAGAATTTAGACGAACCGGAAGAAGTTTATTTATATGGCACAAGATAACTTGATTTCTAAAATACAGTATTCAATAAACAATAGCGGACTTAAACCTGCTTTAATCCCGTTTATTGTTTCGGGTTATCCTGATTTTGAAACAACAAAAAATCTTTTAAAATTGTTTGAAGAAAAAAAAGTTGCCGCTATCGAGCTGGGCATACCTTTTTCTGACCCTTTGGCAGACGGACCTGTAATTCAAAAAGCCTCAAAAATTTCGCTGGAAAACGGTACAAACATTAATAAAATTTTTGAAATGCTTGAAGAAATTAAAGCGGATAATTTTTCTACTCCGATAATTTTATTTACTTACTACAATCCTGTTTTGAGCTTTGGACAGGAAAGTTTTATTAAAAAAGCAGCTTCATTAAACGTTTCTGGTATTATAATTCCTGATTTGCCCTTAGAAGAAGCAGAAGAAGCTTCTAAGCTTTGTAAAGAAAACAATATTGACCTGATTATGCTTGTTTCTCCAACTTCCAATATGGAAAGAATAGAAAAAATTGCTAAAGCTTCAGCAGGGTTTATTTATCTGGTTTCTTCAACTGGGGTAACAGGTGTCAGGGAAAGTTTTTCCGCACAGCTTGAAAATATTTTGCGGAAAATAAAAAATTTTACAAAAACTCCAGTTGCGGTGGGCTTTGGAATTTCAAAAGCCGGGCATATTCAGGAATTAAAAGAACTTAATGCGGATGCGGCAATAATTGGCAGCGCAATCATAAAGCTTATTGACCGGTACAAAGAGGATAAAAACTTATTAATTAATAAAATGTCCGAATATCTCGACAGTTTATATTAAATATGCTTAATCTATTTTGAGTTAATAATATCGTGCTGTATAATAAGCATAATATGGCAAATACAGGTATTTAAATGGATAAAGAACTTTTATCAAAACAAAAAGAAATAGATAGTTTAATAAACAAAAGAAGCAACTTAACGGCAGTTGTTATTGTTATTGGTGGTGGCACTTTAAGTTTATTAGTCATGTTAGACAGTATTATAAAATGGATATTGTTTTTTATTGGTTCAATTGCATTTATTTTGTTTTTAAAAGGATTATCAAATATCGAAGAATTAATTGATAGAAAAATAAAGGAGTTAAAAAAATGAATCTTTTTTATGAAATATCTTCTTATGTTGGAATTTTAATTATTTTTGTAGGAATGATGTTTTTGGCCTATACATTGGGTTTTCGGCATCTGAAAGAAGATAAAGAATAATCACAGAAAAGAGGAGGCAGTGCCTCCTCTTTAAATTTTAAGAATTTTTAAACTGCGACTGTTGCGCCGATTTCCTGAACAACTTTTTCAAGAGCTTGAAGCGCGTCAGCAGGAAGTTTATCCAGTCCCGCTTTTTCTGTATCTCTTGAGCTGATAAATTGAATCCTGTCTTGCATTCTTGCAACAAACTGATGTTTATATTCTTCGTTATTAAGATTTACATCAAAATCTTCAAGCTCCATAATTTCTATATCGGAGAAGTTCGCCCATTTTTTGAAATTAGCTTTGCCTTCAACAATAGCTTCGATAATTCCAAGAGTATGTTTAGGCTGCACTTTTTTGCCCATAAATGAGCCTGTGTTCAGTATATAGCAATCAACGCCGTCTTCTATTAGCTGTTTAAATCTTGTGTAATCCATTTCTAACGGATAAGTCCTGAAAGGATTCGCATAAGGTTCAACAACAAGTGCATTAGGATCAACACCTTCCGCCAGTCTTTCCGCGGAAGTTCTTTTGGTTGCAAGAGTTGCGCCCATTGCTGCACCTAAAGAAGCTCCTTTGAGTTTTAAGACGGGAGGAATTGTAGGATCCTGCATAAGCCAGAAGATTGAATTAATCGGCTCATCAACTCTGTCAACTCTGTTTGGTGACCATAATTTTGACTTGACTGCGCGTCCGTTTCCGTTTCTTACATCTTCGCTTACTATAAAAAGTTTTCCGCTTTCATCAGCAACTACGCCGTTATTTTGAACAGTGATAAGGAATTTATTGTCATCACAGCCCATAGGATAGTCCTGTGTTTTGTCAAAATACGCAGGCTCAAGAGCAATAGAATATTTATCATGCACGTTGATGATAAAAGCATCATCATGAAGCACTGTTACATCATATTTATTATCGTGTTTTGCGTGCGTAATTGTGGATTTTCCGGAGCCGGAAAGTCCAAATACAGCTACTGTATATTTTTTATCATTCTGAAGATTGTATCTTTTCAACCCTCCGTGGCATGAAGCATAGCCGTTTCTGGCAGCCGCCCCCCAACCAAGGGTTAAAGTTCCTTTTTTGTGTTCGCCAAAATATCTCATCCCTAAAATTGCAGCGCAATTATTTTTAGGATCAAAGAAGGTTAATCCGTATGGATAATCAGGATGAGTCCAGTCAGGATCAGAGAATAAATATATATCGCCTTCTGGGATTTTACGGGAGTCTTTATACATCTCGCTGTAAAGTTCGTTGATGTACTGGAAGTTTAATAACCAACTGTACATTACGTTTTCAAAATCTTCAGGAATTAAAAGATGCGCTTTAATCATAAAATCTTTATCAAGCCCAACATAAGATTCCGCGTGATACATTAATTTATATCTGGTTCCGTAAACAGCTTCTCTAATGACAGGAAGCAGTTCACCAAGATCGCAGCCCGGTTCCCCGACTATTACTCTTGCCGCGGAACATCTTCCTACAACTGTACCGTCGTTGAAAAGAAGGACATTCGCATCTTTTGGAATCCCTTGTTTTTCTGGTTCATAAACAGGCATTCCTGTTAGTTCCACCGTTCCGGCGCTAGCTTTAGCTAATTTATATGCTTCTCCCAATGTGGTGATTTTTTCAACGTTATTTCCGAAGAATGCGGACTGCAAAGTCGTTCTTACTGCGGATGTTACGCTTTTAAATTCCTCTGAATTTGTTAAATACTCAATTGTACTCATTCTTAACCTTCTCCTTTTGGCTTTTTAAAATATTATAAGTCATTTTAGGGGAATAGTATATTTTATTAAGTGTACAGTATACATTAATTTTTGGAAATATTATTAATGTAATAGTATTTAACAAAACTTAATAAAAACCACCCCAAAAAAGCAATTATACACAATATATTGTTTTTATATAAATAAGATACACTATGAATTATTAAGGAGTCTATAAATGATTGGCTTTAATACAAATTCTAACAACATGTACATAAATCAAAATTATAGTTATGGACAAAATCCTTATCAACAACCTGCTTTTGATGCTAATTTCATGATGCTTTCAATGATAAATTCAATTTTACCTGTTATGTTTGGAGCAATTAGTAATCAGCAGTCTATACAACAACCTCCCGTTGTAATACAGCCACCTGTTATCCAACAACCGCAACAAAATGATTCAAATACTTTTTTACAAAATATAATTATGATGCTTTTACAGGCACTTTTAAACGGAAGAAAACCACAGCCAAAACCAGAGCCACCTGCTCCTGTAGTACCTGAAAAAGCTTTTATAGTAACTTCATACAAAAATAGCTATTTTGGTGATTATAATTATCATTTAGACCAAGAAGGCGAAAGTTCTGATGGAGTTGAAGTTAATTTAGGCAGAACCATTCAGGATTTCTCTAATCAAGCAAGCGGTAATGGAAATCACTGGGATTATAGAGCTCATAACTATAATACTAAAAATGACTCTGAATTGCAGACTGTATTATCAAAACTTTCAGCATCTGATAAAAATTTAACATTTGATAAAGGACAAGCTTATATTATTAGCGAATCAGGCAAAATACTTGGAGTAATAGCAAATAACCAAGTTAACCAAACTGAAAAAAATATTATTTCAGCCGGAGCTGATTCAAGTTTGAATGACAGCAGCTTCAAAATATTAAGTGATTTAGGCGTAACTCAAACCTATGATTTCAGACGAGAAAATATTAATAACGAAGAAGGTCAAGGCGGACAAATAGAATACAAAGGCGTGAAATATGATATCGTTTCAACAGTTGTAAGAAAAGAAACACCACTTACATTTGACCTTAACGGCGACGGAATAAAAACATCTGATAAGTTAATTCAGTATGATATAAACGGTGACGGAAAACTTGACACAATCAATGATGTTGCTGACGGAACACTTTCTATCCGCGGCGGAAAAGATGGCAAAGATTTATTCGGAAACAATACCGACCTTGACGACGACGGAAAAGCTGACGGATTCAAAAACGGTTTTGAAGCTTTAAAAGCTCTAGCTTCAAAAGAAGGCTTAATCAACGGTAAAGACGATATGAAGCTTGATGCGGAAGACCTTAAAGTTCTTGAAAATAAATATCAATTCGGTATGAAAACAGAAGGATATAATTCCAAAGAAAAATCATTCGCATCACTCGGAATTACAGAAATTAATCTTGGAAATACCGATAAAGTTGAAGAAAAAGCTGATTTTGACGGAAGAAATAACGATATACTTACTCAAGACGGCGCAACTTTCAAAATTAACGGTAAAGAAAGAGAATATGCCGACGTATTACACGCTGTAAAATAATAATTAATTTATTATAGATAAAAGCAGGGCTGAAACAACGGCTCTGCTTTTAAAATTCCAATATTTCACCCACATTTATTATGATTTCTTCCGAAGAATTATCGGGAATTATAATAAGTGATCCGTTATCGGCAATTTTTTTTGCTATTCCTTTGATTTCGGATTTATACGTATTAACAGTAACTGTATTTCCTAAAAAATAAGCTCTTTTTACGTAATCATGTTTTATGAAATCAAAGCCTGTATTCAAAAATTCATCATAATCTTCAAAAAACCGCTCCAGCAAGCTTTTCAAAAACTCATCCCTGTCTATTTTTTTTCCTAAAACCAAATTTAACGAAGTTGCAGGACGGTCGATTTTCTGCATGTCAGTTTTTTCAAAATTTAAATTTACACCGATTCCCAACACAAGCCCTTGAAAAGAATTCCCCCGTATAGAAGTTTGAGCCAGAATTCCCGCGATTTTTTTACCGTTAATAAGCACATCATTAGGCCACTTAATAACAGAATTTACTCCGTAAGTTTCAAGAGTTTCGCATAATTTTACTGATAGATACTGTGAAATATTATTTAAAGGAGAGTCTTCGCCAATTTTAATGTTGGGCTTCAAAACAAAAGAGATATAAATATTTTCCGGCTTATCTGAAACCCATTTTCTGTCGAATCTTCCTCGCCCTTCCGTCTGAATTTCCGCCATCAAAACATCCCTGTCCTCAAAATCAGCAATATTTTTAATCGCGTGCGTATTTGTGGAAGTTATTTCGGGGAAATATATGAGATTAAAAGTTTTTTGTGTTTGCATATTTAATATTTTCGTCCTGTTGATTCCAAGTCATTATACAGAAAACAATTGTAAAAAAGTGTTAAGTTGTTTTTATCAAATAATATCTAGGATTTGAGATTTAGGTTCTTTTTAGTCATAATTTATTTGGCAATTTTTTACCTTCACGTGCTTTAAAAAAGTGGAAGGAAATTTAAGAAGAGAAGAAAGGAATATATTGTGTTTGTAAAAATCTTAGATCATGGGAATAAAGCTAATTTAAACATTCTTCAACAAAAACAAAATCCTGCATTTGGCAGCAAAATTAAAATTGATGACACAATGATTAAAAGGGATCTCAAAGGTGATTTTCCTACAGGAAATGCAGGCTCACGTCCTATAGAAGGTATGTCAATAAAAAAAGTGACACCTAAAGCAAACTTTTCTGAAGAAGTAGTTGATAAATTAAAAGCCAGATTAGTTAAAATATTTTCAAAAAATGGACAGGCTAATACAATAGAAATTGCTATGAAATCTATTGAAAATCTTGGTAAAAAAAATAATGAATTTATGCGCTGTTCAATGACAGTGGGCGATAAAAAACAAGATTTTATTGCAATGGCTCCGATTAAAGGTTTTAAGAAATCCAGCCTTGTAAGAAATGCTGTTAATGTTTATGATCGTTTAGTAAATGGAGAAAAACCTAAGATTCCTTTTGTGCCTACATTTATTAAAAAAGAAGAAAAAGGACTTATTCCAAGTAATGAGGTTCGTGCTCTAGCAGATGAACTTATAGGCAAGCGTTTTGGAGAGACAGTTAAAAATGCCATAAAATTAGCAAGATAAACAATAAAAACAAAACAAAAAAGAGCCGATAAATTTTAAAAATTTATCGGCTCTTTTTTATGAATATTTACTTTAAAGATTATGACTGTGTAAGCAAACTTGCTCCGACAACGCCGGCGCTGTTTCCAAGCTGAGCAGAAATCACTTTCACGCTGTCAGCAGAGATTTTTAAGGCTCTTTTGTTAATGGTTTCTCTTATAGGGTCAAAAAGTATATCTCCTGCTTGCGCAACACCACCGCCGATAATAATAACTTCGGGGTTGAGAAGATTTACTACGCTACTAAGAGCAATGCCTATCCAATATCCTGTTTTCTCAAATATTCTTAATGCGACGCCGTCGCCTTGAATAGCGGCTTCTGCAACGATTTCCGGTGTAATAGGCGAGCCTGCCGCAAGTTCTTTAAATTTTGTAGATTTTCCTGTCATTAAGTATAATTCAGCCTGTTTAACTATTGCAGGACCGGAAGCTACAGCTTCAACGCAGCCTGTGTTTCCGCAGCCGCAAATTTCCCCGTTGTGTTCCTGCACTATTACATGTCCGAGTTCTCCTGCTGCCATGTTTGTTCCTCTGACAAGCTGACCGTTAATAATTATTCCTGAACCTATGCCTGTGCCTACTGTAATACAGATGATATTTTGATATCCTTTTCCTGCGCCAAATTTATATTCGCCGAGAGTTGCAACTCTAACATCATTGTCTATTTTAGTCGGCAAACCAAATTCATCCATTAAAATTTTAGCTAAAGGAACATTCACCCACCCCGGTATATTAGGCAAAGCTCTTACGATTCCGTTTTCCGAATCTATTTGTCCCGGACATCCAACCCCGATTCCGCCGATTTGTTCTATGGAAACTTCTGATTTAGTTAAACTATCTTTGATTAAATTTATAATATTCTTGATAGTAAATTCATAGCCCATTTCTGCTCTTGTAGAAGCGCTTTCAGAAAAAGCGATTTTGCCTTTTGTATCTACAAGTGCAATTTTTATATTGGTTCCGCCTATATCAATGCCGATATTGTACTCTTTAGCCAATTGTCAGACTCCTAAAAACTATAAACTTCTTGAAACAGTTTATCACAAAGTTTTTTAAATTTTAAAAAAAGAATATGAATAGGCGCAAAAAAAAACCACCTGATAGGTGGTAAATTCATCTCTGCTTTCTTATGTTCTCTTCTTCCGCTTTGAGTTTTAGTATATAAGGGGATTATATGAAACGGAACTTTATAATTTTTTATTTTGCCTCGGGATTTAAATATTTATTGTTCCTTGAATATTTATTGTTCCCTTGACACTTATTATTTAAAACTAAATAAAGTGTGTTGTCAACACTATATTTTATGATTTTTAAAAAATTGTTTTTTTAAAGCAGGGAAACTCCTGTTGTAAAAGGATTTTAGTTTTAAAAAATATTTTAATTGCAATATTCTTTAAAAAATATATTAGTTTAACTGAAATTCTGATATTATTCTTAGAATCCATCTTGTTTAAATTATTTGTCATTGCGAGCGACCAATGGGAGCGTGGCAATCGCAAGATTGCGCTAATTACGAGATTGCTTCGTCGCAAGCTCCTCGCAATGACAATAGCAGGTTTTAACCAGATGACTTCTTGTATTGAAAAAGAGCAAAATAGGAGTTTGAGAATGAAAAGAGCTGTAGTGATTGTGGTTGACAGTATGGGAATCGGCGCAATGCCTGATGCTCCGAAATACGGAGATTTGATGGAATGTAATACACTTGTGAATGTCGCCAGGTTCAATAATGGTTTGAAACTGCCAAATTTTGAAAAAATGGGACTGGGAAATATTGACAAGATTGAAGGTGTTAAATCAAATAATGCGCCTATTGCAAGTTTTGGAAAAATGCTTGAAGTTTCCGAGGGAAAAGATACTACAACAGGTCATTGGGAAATAGCGGGATTAATTCTTGAAGAACCATTCAGAACTTATCCTAACGGGTTTCCGCAGTTTTTAATTGATGAATTTATTCAAAAAACTAACTGTGGCGGTGTACTGGGAAACATCCCCGCTTCTGGAACTGCTATTCTCGATAATCTCGGGGATGAGCATGTTAAAACAGGATTTCCGATTGTTTATACAAGCGCTGACAGCGTTTTTCAGGTAGCTTGTCACGTTGATGTTATTCCTCTAGAGACTTTGCACAAATGGTGTGAAATTGCCAGAGAAATGCTTGATTCACACTCAAGCGATCATAATGTTTGCAGGGTTATAGCAAGACCTTTTACGGGGACTAGCAAAAATTTTAAAAGGATCTCGGCAGGAAGAAGAGATTATTCTGTTCCTCCGAAAAAACCGACTATTCTGAATAAAATTGTTGACGCGGGCGGAAGCGTTGTAGGTATAGGAAAGATAGAAGATATTTTTGTAAAATCAGGTGTAACAAAAGCAATTCATACAGGAACAAACAAAGAAGGTCTTGAATTAACGCTAAAAGCTCTTGAAAATAAAATAGAGGGCGAAGATCATTTAATTACATATAAAGATATTAAAAATCCTGAAATATCTTTGATTTTTACCAATGTTGTCGATACTGACATGCTTTTCGGGCATAGAAATGACGCTGTGGGCTACGGTAGAGCTATTGAGGAAATCGATCTTTATCTTGAAAAAATACTTCCTTTAATAACAAAAGATGATTTGCTGATAATTACGGCCGATCATGGGTGTGATCCGACAGTTCCGGGAACTGACCATACAAGAGAAATGATCCCCGTTCTTGTTTATAATCCCGAACTCAAAGCTCGTGATTTAGGTTTAAGAACAACTTTTGCTGATATCGCAAAAACAATAGCAGAATGGCTAAATGTTTCTTATGACGAAATAGGAAGTTCTTTAATAAGCTAGTATATTGTTAAGTTAATTCTGTCCGGTTGAAGGAGGTTATGTTTTTGTAGGAGCCTCCGCAGAAACGTAGTTTCGAGGACAAGCGACGGAAAAAATATAACCTCCAAAACTTAGTTAACAAAGTACTAGAAAAAAGGTGAGATTTAAAATCTCACCTTTTTTTGAATAGTTTTTAAATTTTAAATACAGAAACTTGTTTATTAAGTGTTTTTGCTATGCTGGAAAGTGTTTGAGAGCTTGCGCTTATTTCTTCAAGGCTTGCTGTCTGTTCTTCTGATATACTTGAAATCTCTTCCGCGCTTGCAGCAGTTTCTTCTGTTATTGCAGAGATGTTTTCTATCATTCTCACCATTTCTTCTGAATTTTTAGCAACTCCATCAATATCTTTAGTTATTCCCTGAATTTTTCCATTAGCGGCTATTACTTGGGAAATTATATTTTCCAGTGCTTTTCCCGCGTCATTTATTACAAATACGCCTTCTTCAACTTCTTGAGTCGCTTTGTTCATAGTTGTTATGGCAATACCTGTTTTATTTTGAATTTCTTTTATCATCGAAGTTATTTTTTCTGTTGCACCGGCAGATTGTCCGGCAAGTTTTTTAACTTCATCAGCTACTACAGCGAAACCTTTGCCGTGCTCACCTGCTCTTGCTGCTTCTATTGCTGCATTAAGTGCAAGTAAATTTGTTTGCCCCGCTATATTTTTGATTAAATCAACTATTTCTTCTATTTGAGAGCTTAAATGTCCAAGTTCTGTAATATTAACAGAAATATCACCGGCAACCTGTTTTATGCTGTCGATTTTATTTACTGCTTTTTTAACTTGTTCTGCTCCGATATTTGCGTTTATTTCCGTGTCATTGCCAAGTTTAGAAACAACATAAGCTTCTCTGGATATTCCTTGAATGATTTCGTTCATTTTATTTATATTAGCAGCACCGTCTTCTACATTTTTGGATACTTCTTGTGCTCCTTGCGCCAATTGAGTGGTGCTTGTTGCTGTTTGTTGAGCCCCCCGTGCGGTTTGAGCAGAAGTGGTATTCATTTCTTGTGAGCTTGCAGTGACATCTGTAGATAATTTTGAAATTTGTCCGATTAAAGTTTTTAAATTATTTAAAAACTTTTTAAAAGATCTGTTAAAATTTCCTATTTCGGTATTATTATTATCTTCGGGAATTTGTACAGTAAGATCATTTTCTGCCAATTTTTGACTAATTTTTGTAAAGTTTTCAATCGGATCAGTAATACTTTTGCTAATTGTGAGATTTGCAATAAATATTATTATAAAAATAAATATTAAATTTACAATGCTGTTAGTTATTAAAGTAGACGCCAACTCTTTAAATACATCATTCTCATAAATTCCTGCTCCAATTACCCAATTCCATTCGGGAAAGCTTCTTATATATGTTATCTTTTTAAATACTTTATCAGGGTTTACTCCCGGTTTAGTCCAATAATATTTAAAACTTCCGCTTTCTTTTTCTTTGGCTATTTTAGTAGCCTCAACTATAATTTTAAGTCCGTCTTTATCTTTCAGAGTTGAAGCATCTTGACCCTGCATTTTGGGATGCGCCAGAAAAATATTATTGTAATTATTTATCCAAACATAATTTTTCCCGTCAAAATTAATAGTATTTATTCTTTTTATTGCCCTTGATTGAGCTTCTGCTTCGGAAAGTTCTCCTTTATCGGCTCTTTGTTTGTATTCTTTTATTAAACTTAATGCAATTTCTGTAACAGCAGATACTTCATTTTGTCTCATTCTTAAACTTGCTTCAGTAACTTGATAGATATTTATTACAGAACTGATGATAAATATTGTTAAGGCTATAAAAACTATTAATATGTTGATTTTATTTTTAATACTAATTTTGTTTAATATTCCATTAGTCTTATTATTCATCAATTCCACCCATCCAACATTTGTTCTATATAATATACATTACAATTATTATATTTCATAAGAGCTTTTAAAGTACTATGTTTTTAAAATATTTGTAAAGTTTTGTAAATCTTTATGGTTGAAAAAGGCAATTTTTTTTTATCACAAGAATTATATAAGTAACAACCCCCCAAATCTCCTCCCAAAATATTACCAGCTACCAATTAATTCGGTAGCTTTTCTTTTTGTGTTAAATTACTACGCCGGTAACACCCATGCCTGCTTTATTTCTTGGTAGCCTTTGCTTATAATAAAGTAAGTAATAACGCGAATTGCTAATTATTTTTTATAATTGTCATTTTTAGCAAAGCAGGGAACCCACTTTGGGGATTAAGTATCCCCGAAGAAGGGGGCATCCGTCTCTTTTGGCTTTTAATCTTTAATGCAAACATGGACAGATTCTTCGGACTAAAGCCCTCAGAATGACAACTTCAATATTAATGATGATTTTCTGGCAATTCGAGTGTAATAGTATATTTATAACAAAGAATTATTCAGTTTAATTGTGGAAAAAAAGGAAAAATATATTATGACGGGAATAACACAGGAAATGAGAGCTAAATACGAAACAGTCATAGGCTTAGAAGTTCATGCGCAGCTGAAAACAAAGTCAAAAATCTTCTGTGACAGTGCAACTGAATTTGGAAATGAACATAATTCGCAGGTTTGCCCTGTTTGTATGGGATATCCGGGTGTTTTACCCGTTTTGAATAAAAAAGTACTTGAATATGCAATTTTAACCGGACTTGCACTCAACTGTGAAATTGCCCGCCACTCAAAATTTGACAGAAAACAGTATTTTTATCCTGATTTACCAAAGAATTATCAGGTTTCTCAATTTGATATGCCTGTTTGCAAGAACGGTTATATAGAAATAAACGGTAGAGTAATCAGAATTAACAGGGCGCATCTTGAAGAAGATGCCGGAAAATTAGTTCATGCAGGGGCAACAGGGCTTGCCGGTTCCACTTATAGTCTTGTGGATTATAACAGAACAGGTGTTCCTCTTCTTGAAATCGTCAGCGAACCGGATATTAATTCTCCTGAAGAAGCCAGAAATTATGTGGAAGAATTACGTAACATCGTGAGATATCTCGGTGTTTGCGACGGAAATCTTGAAGAGGGCAGTTTGAGGTGTGATGCAAATGTTAGTATCAGACCTGTAGGACAAAAAGAATTAGGTACAAAAGCAGAAATCAAAAACATGAACAGCTTTAAGGCTTTACAAAGAGCCCTTGAATATGAAGTTGAAAGACAAGTTGAGCTTATTGAGTCCGGAGGAAAAGTTGTTCAGGAAACCCGCCTCTGGAAAGAAGACGAAGGAATTACAATTTCTATGAGAAGCAAGGAAGAAGCTCATGATTACAGGTATTTTCCTGAACCTGATTTAGTTCCTATGGAAATAGATGCCGAATGGGTTCATAGTATAAGAGAAACTATGACGGAACTTCCTGCTCAAAAACGTGTAAGATATATATACGAATTGGGTTTGTCGGAATATGATGCGAATGTCCTTGTAAATTCAATGGAAATGGCGTTTTTTCTTGATAAAGCAGTTGCTCTGAAAGCGAATGTTAAATCCGCTGTAAATTGGCTTATGGGCGATATTACGGCTTATCTCAATGAACATAAAACTACCATTGACAAAACCGAATTAACTCCTGAATCACTTGCGGAAATGATTGAATTAATTGATAAAGGAACGATTTCAAACAATATTGCGAAAAAATTAATAGTTCCTCTTTTAGAACAAGGCGGTTCTGCTAAAAAAATGGTTGAAGATCATGGAATGAGCGTAATTTCTGATGAATGTGCTCTTAAAGATACAATAAATAAAATTCTTGAAGCGAATCAGGGAGAAGTTGAAAAATACAAATCAGGCAAACTGCAATTATTTGGCTTCTTTGTAGGGCAAGTAATGAAAGAAACCAAAGGCAGAGCAAACCCCGAAGCCGTAAACAGACTTCTCAAAGAAGAATTGGACGGATAACTCCACGTGAATAATCATATTGTCATTGCGAGTGACCAACGGGAGCGAAGCAATCTGAAAACATTGAAATCTCTTTGGATTGCTTCGTCG
>Ga0209417_1002358_pt1 | contig 29423 bp, 41 predicted proteins | sample RifGroF2_FD_184002 | JGI IMG/M metagenome (GOLD analysis project Ga0209417, IMG submission 184002) | Groundwater microbial communities from Rifle, Colorado, USA - Groundwater F2 (SPAdes) (version 2) | ecosystem: Environmental > Aquatic > Deep subsurface > Groundwater | place: Rifle, Colorado... | reverse complement strand
TGCTACGCCTTTGGTGGCGCCGCGTGCCTGTCCGCCAACTGTGATGTGCTCGCCGCCTGGGCCACGAGCGCAGCGCTGACCATCACTCATGGAACGTACGACAACCACATGCTGATCATCGAAGTCCCGGCAGCGTCGATGGATCTGGCCAACAAAGAAGACTGGCTGACCATCAACTTCACCGACCCGAGCACCGGCGCCACCGGAAATGTGACCATTACCGCCATCCTACAGCCGCGGTACAGCCACAACCGGATCGCTACGGCCCTGGCGTAAGCCCATAATCGGCGGCCATATCGGCGCCACTTTCGGGCGGTCTGGAAAGATGATCGTCCACTTCCGCGGAAAGGAAGAAAGCCATGCCCAACTACAACGCAAGCACCATCGCAAGGATCGGAGATCTGGTCAACGGCATCCGTGTGGATACCTCAGTTCTTGCGAACGCCACCTATCTTGCCGGCACCCAGGTTGAGATTTTTAATGTCGTGGGCCGCGTCAAGATCCACAATCTCTTTGGTGAGGTGTGCGTGATCTGCTCCAACAACGCCACCGCGCTGCTCTTCAACTACACCAGCACAACCCCGTCCATCGCCGTGCAACCCCTTTGCGGCGCGTCCGGCAGCATGGCTCAACTGGCCGTCGCAGAGCGCGTTTGGTGGGTGGGCGGTGCTGTAGCGACTGCCGCAGTTCTGACCGCAACCCCCGGAATCAGCGACATCGTTGCTACCCCGCAGATTGTCGGCAGCGTGACCTCCGCCGGGGCGAACGCCGTGGGCACCATCGGTATCCTGACGTCGGTGGCGAACCAGGCCAGCGGCTCCACTCGCTTCTCGATCTTCTACACGCCGATGAGCGACGGCGCGTATGTGACGGCAGTTCTTTAGTTTTTTGCTCCACAGTGGATACCAAGAGGGGCGGCCGAAAGATCGTCCGCCCCTGTTTTTAAGGAAAGCCAATGCGCGCCATCCGATACGCGGAACCAGTCATAGAGCCGATATCTCTCGCAGAGTTCAAGCTTCACCTGCGACTTGATTCTGGCAGTACGGCCGACAACATTGGAGAACTCCAATGCTTTGCCATCGGATCACACGCCATCGCCGACAACTACACTACTCACGTAGGGACGGCAATCGATACGCTCGGTTACTCCGTTTTGGTTGTCCTTAATTCTGGAACGAACGGCGCCGGTGGCACGGTCGATACCAAGATCCAGGAGAGCGAAAACGGTACGGATTGGACGGACTTTTCCGGCGGCGCCTTTACTCAGGTCACCGAAGCGAACGACAACGCCATACAGGAAAAAGCATACACTGGGTCCATGCGGTACATCCGCACGGCATCGAAGGTGCTTGTCGGCGCGTGTGTATTCGGCACCACGGCCATCAGGTTCGCCGCATCCTCCGAAGAGGATAGCCAGCTTACCGATTGCATCCAAGAGGCCCGCGACCACATCGAAGACATTACCAGGCGCGCACTGCTGACGCAGACCTGGGATGTTTACATCGATGGCTGGCCCAGCGCTAACAGCATCAAGTTGCCCTTCGGGAACCTGCAATCGGTTACCCATATAAAGTACACTGACAGCACCGGGGCGATCACCACGATGACTGTCACGACCGACTATCTCGTCGAAACCAATGGTGAACAGTGCGGCCGGATCGTGCTTCCGTATGGCGAATCCTGGCCATCGTTCACGGTTTACCCGTCGAACCCGATCACGATACGCTTTATTTGCGGATGGACGGCCGCGTCAAGTCTTCCGCGAAAGATCAGGGCGGCATGCAAGCTGATAGCCACCGACCTTTGGCAGAACAGAGAAGGCAAGCAGTTCGGCGGTGCCGGCTCGGACTACCGCGTGAATGTGGCCGTCAATGATTTACTGGCGAGCGCCAGGCTTTGGGATGAGGTCGTATGATCAGGGCCGGAGATCTCCGACATAGGATCACGCTTCAGCGCGCATCCGAAACCTCCGACGGTATGGGACCAGGCGGGGCCATTACATGGTCCGACATCATGACCGTGTGGGCCGAACGCTGGAACGTCTCCGGTGCCGAGCGGGTAGAATCCGCCCGCACCAAACAGAACAGCATCGCCCGCTGGCACTGCCGCCACAACGCCGCGATAGTGCCGACGATGCGGATTAAATGGGTGAACGCCGGAGTCACGCACTACCAGGAGATCCTGGCCGTTAACCCGCTTGACCAGCAGAACCGGGAAATTGAGATTTTGGCGGAAGAGAAGATTTAGATGGCATACGGTTTAGGCGAAAAGATAGAGAATAAACTTAGCCCCATACTTGCTGGCAAAAAGAGAGCCGCTCGCATGTCACACAAATACGAAAAAAAGAGTAAGCACAGGGCCGAAAGGCGCAGGGCAAACAAAGATTTTGATTGTGTCCCGGCATACAACCGCCATCACGGCTGGGAGTGGTAAATATGAGCCTCGCAAACGTAACCATAAATTGGGATGCCCGGGCCTACACCCGCGAGGTTGAGGCTGCTCTCAATGAAGTGGTCCGCGAAGGCGCCCTGCGCACCGAAGAAGACGCCAAGCGCAACCTGGAGCGCATGGCCCCCGACAGCACCGGCACGCTCGCAAGCCAGATCGCGGTCAAAGCCAGCCAGTACAAGAACGGTGGATGGCTCGTAGAGGCCCAGGGGCACGGCAACTATACAAAGTTTTATGCTTCCTTCGTAGAACTCGGGACCAGCAAAATGGAAGGTCTCCGATACCTTCGCAACGCCCTGCGCCGCAACAAGTTCCGCATGCGCGCCATGCTCCGGCAGAAATTCGGCGAGGTCCGATGAAAGAACTTATTGAATCCATCTATTCGCATTTCGCCACCGGCACCAACAGCCTAAAGACAGCCACGGCTGGCCGCTTGGAGTACGGAAAGGGCGTTGATGGGTGGACCGATAACTTTGCGACCTACCAGGCCAACAGCGCGAACGCCGACGATGCTTTTCGGACTTCGATGGATGAAACCTACTGGCAGATCAACCTATTTTCGTCTGTGCGCGAGACGTGCTTCGACCTGCTGTCCTACGCCACATCGCTTTTTGACAACGCAACCCTGACCGTGACGAGCCACTATCCGGTCTTGATCCATAAGGAAAACGTCGTTCCGCCCATCTGGAACGAGCAAGACAATCTTTGGCAGGCCACAATCGAATTTCGGTGTCGGCTGCAACACACGTAAAGGAGTGAACCATGGCTTTATCTTATCAAGAAGCTGCAAATGCCGCCGTAGTGCTAAACTACGGAGCCGGAACCCAGGCTATCGTGGCCGGCCTTAATACCTTGAAACTCCCCGGCGGCCAGCGAAACATCATCGAAGTCAAGCAATTCCGCGAGACCTCTCGCCAGTTCGCTGGACAGGCCAGCCGAACCAATCTGGAGTTCGGCGGCGCGGCCGTCTTCAATGACCCGGGCCAACTCCAACTGAAGACCTACTTCGACGCGAACACAAAGTTTGGCCCGGTCGGTCACGCCAACGGGGAATGCCGGATCTACCTGAACGGCACATCCTCTACTCTGCTTTCGTCTGACTTCATGGCGCCGGATACGGCGAACGACTCCGAATCGGTCTATCAGGTCACGGCCTACGACTTCCCGAGCGTGGATTCCGAAGGCATTTTCCCGTTTACTTCGGGTCTCGCGGTCGGCGGTCGGTATGCATTTTTCACGGTCCACAAGACTGCCGCAACCATCGCTTTTGTTGAAGGCGGCGCTGGCGCGGACACCATCACCGATTCCGGCAGCGGATTCGTGACGGCTGGATTCACCGCCGGTATGACCCTGATCGTTGAGGGAACCGCCAGCAATGATGGTATTTATCTCATCGATACTGTGATCGCCGGCACCATCACGCTAACCACGGCCATGGACCTCGCGGACGAATCGGCCGGAACATCTTTCACGCTCCACGGCGGCAAGTAGTCCAGGCCCTGCTTGCTCGCCAACGGCCGGCCCCGGCCTCCGCCCCGGGGCCGGCCTTCTCATAAAATAACGGGGGAGACGGTAGAGGAGGAGATCAAGTGCCAATCATCCAAAAAGAGACTCAAGCCTGGTTCGACTACCCCGACGACGAGTTCGGCGGCAAGGCCCTGATTCGGCTACCCAAGGGCGGCGAATTGAAGTCCATCCGTGAAAAGACCAGCGAAGTGGCCACCTACGCCGTGAAAGCGTTTCGGGAGACCGAGACCGTATTCCGTCAGCGCGGGCATCGTGAAGCGGTCGCTGTCGCAGTCGTCAAGGATTGGCAGAACTTTTTCGACATGGAGCACAAGCCTCTGGAATGCAACCGGGCCAACATCCTGATGATGTGTCAGGAAACCGGATTCCACGAGTTCATCGACGAGTGCTTGGCGCAGTTGGAAAAGCAGGCCGAAAAGCAGGTCAAGGCCGAAGTAAAAAACTGATCGAGCTGGCCGAGTGGCTGGCCGAAGCCGGCCGGCTCGATTGCGAGGCCTGCAAGGAAAAATACAAAATCGGGCAATGGGACAACGGCCCGACGCTCGAAGCCAAAAAGAAAGGGCCGCCATGCGGAACGTGCGTCAAGGGGAAAATGCCAGACGTCGAACCGGCAAACGAAGCGGCTCTTTTCTTGTTCCAGCGCACGGGCGGCGAAGATGGAATATCGCCGCAGGCCCTGGAAGCCAATATGCGGATTTACGGCATCCGCGCGCGTGATCGGGCAGAGACCGCCGAGCGCGTGAGTGTTATGGCCGGGAAGTACATGCAGCGCATGAGGGCGATAAGGGAAGAGGAAAGAATCAATGCCCAAAGTGGCGACGGCCTACGTAACTATCAGAGCACGCCTCGACCAGCTCGAAAAAGATTTATCAACCGCTAAAAGCATGACCATCAAGCGGTCTACCGAGACCGCTACAGCGGTCAGCAACGCTTTTAAGGGTGTCGTGGCCTACTTCGGAGTCTCGCAAATCAAAGCCTTCGGCACCGAAATTTTCAACACCGGAAAATACGTCGCTCGCCTCGAAAAATCCTTTGCCGAGATAACCGGCAGCACGTCGGCGGCGAACAAAGAGTTTGCTTTTCTGCGTGACACATCCGATCAACTCGGGCAGAACTTCTACGACCTGGCCGACGCTTACAAGGGCATCGCCGCAGCATCCAAGGGCACGACCTTGGAAGGCCAGCAGACCCGCGATATCTTCGTGGCCATCACCAAAGCATCCGCCTCGCTCGGGCTCACGGCCGACGATACCCGGGGCGCCCTGACGGCCATCCAACAGATGATGAGCAAGGGCAAGGTGAGCGCCGAGGAGTTGCGCGGACAGCTGGGCGAACGTCTCCCGGGCGCCTTCAACCTCATGGCTGAAGCCATGGGTGTCTCTACGGCCCAACTCGACAAAATGCTTAAAGACGGCGAGGTGCTGTCTGAAGAAGCCCTGCCAAAGTTGGCTGCCGTGCTCGAGGGCCGCTACACCGGCGCCGTAGACGACGCCACCAGGGCCAGCAACAAGCTTGCCGAGGCCTGGACGGACATAAAAAAATCCATGACCCAATCCGGCTTCATGGATTCCGCCACCCAGGCGATAAAATCGGTTACCGATGCCCTGAAAGATCCTAACGTCCAGCAGGGCATGCGCGACTTCGCCAAGAACATGGGCGAGATCGTCGCCAGCATGGCCGAGCTTGCGAAATACGCGGGCCTTCGAAGCATAACCGGGACATTCGGCCAGGCCGTTGAATTGAGCAAGCAGGGAATGCTTGACCTTGTTGAGTTTTCGAGACTCAGCTTCACTGAGCGCCAGAAGATGGTTGACGACATCCTTGCCAAACAAGCGGCGATCAACCAGCGGTTCAAGATAGGCCCGCAAACGCCGGGATACCCGACCAGCGATGCCGCATCTCCCCCTCCACCGCGCCCGGGTGTGACATCAGAATCCAAAGAGGAAAAGAAGGCCCGCGAAAAGCGGCTGAAGGAAGAAGAAGATTTCCAAAAAGACCTTCTCGCCATCCAAATCGAAGGCCTCAACGCCTACGATCAGGCCATAATTGACGGCTATGCCGACACCGAAGCGGCCTACAAGGAGATGAAGCAGACGGCCGCCGATAACGCGATAACGTTCGAACTCGATACCTATTTTGCCGACCTGGACAAGCTGGAAGTGGCCAGCAGAGACACGACCGACACCATGGCCGACAATATGCGTGACGCCATGTCCGGGTGGGCATCGAGCTTTTCTTCGACGCTCAACGAGATGGTTTGGAATTCAAAGGCATCCTTCGGCGACATCCTCGAATCCTTCGGCAAGATGATCACGCAGATGATGATCCAAAAGGCCATCGTCGAACCTCTCTTTGGCTCTCTATTCGGCGGATCATCGGCCACCGCAAGCACCGCGACGACCTCCGGATATACCCCTGGGGCATGGGGCGCGGACGGCCTCATAATGGATTCCGGAAAAATCAAATGGAACGCATCCGGCGGCATCGTAAGGCGCCCGACCATATTTCCTCTTTCGGGCGGATCGTGGGCCGGGGCCGGTGAAGCCGGACCAGAAGCGATCATGCCCCTGAAGCGCATCAATGGCAAGCTGGGCGTGGCGGCCGCAGGGGGCGGGACCACGATCAACATCATCAACAACGTGGGCGCCGAAGTAACCGCACAAGAGCGCGAGACAGCCGGCGGCATAGAGATCGACGTGCTGATTGACCAGGCCGTGGCCTCAAAGATGAGCAAGCGCGGAACGGCCAGCAACCGGGCGCTCCGGCAGCACGGCGGCGCTGCGCCCCTGACGGTGAGGTAGTAATGACGACAACCATCGATTGGGAAAGCACTTTGCCCCAGGAGTTGACTACCGACGGCTATTCGCAGAGCGCGGCCGACAACCTACTGCGCACTTCGATGGACACCGGACCCGCCAAGGTGCGCCGCAGGGCCACCAGCGCGCCGCGGCCGGTCGGCGGCACGATCATTATGGATGAGACGCAGCTTGCGACATTCAAGACGTTTTACGCCACCACCATCTTGGGCGGGTCCCTGCGCTTCAATTGGGTGGACCCGGACGACGGCACCACTGCCGTTGAAATGCGTTTCACTTCGCCGCCATCATGGACAGTGCTCGGCGGAGATCTTTACCGGGTCACGATGGCATTGGAGATTTTGCCTTGACCGATGTTTCCTTAAATTTCAGAGGCAGCGCCTACGCCGCAGAGACCGGAGATTTTCCGATTTGTTTGGTGACCATCGACCATGCCGACCTCACGACACCGATCAGGATCAGCACAGACCCCACGGCGCGACTCGTCGAGACCGCTGCGGACATCGTTTATGGGACGCAGAGTAGGGGCAATGATTTTTACTTTTTCCCATGTTCTCTCAAACTCCCTGACGACACCGACGACGGCCCCGGAGAGATGCGGCTCGAGTTCGACAACGTCAATCAGGATTACATTGAGACCATACGGAGTATTGTCGGGCCGCCCACGGTATTGGTGGAAATGGTCATGGCCAGCGACCTGGACACGGTAGAAGCGCAGTGGCCTGAATACTTGCTTCGCTCTGTAAAATATGACGCGGTGATCATAACGGCCACGATGATCATGGAAATGCTCGAAAGAGAAGGATACCCAGCCGGCAGTTTTACGCCGGGGGCTTTCCCGGGGCTATTTTAGGAGGAGGATTTATGGATTTATTGAAAGAGCTTGAAGAATGGTTGGAGCAAGAGCGCAAAAGCTATGAGCGCGGATCTGCTTGCAGCATGTCCGAGAGCATTTATGGGGAGGGTACGATTTCCATGGTCCAACGGAAAATCGCGCAGCTTAAATCGAAGTACGCGGAAAAGGATAGGTAGTTGAGACACTGGACCGACCTATACGCCGGCATCCCCTTCGCCTTCGATGGCCGCGACCGCTTCGGCTGCGACTGTTGGGGGCTTGTCCGACTCGTTTACGAAGAGGTTTTAGGTCGGGGACTACCCATGGTAGCTGGTGCCCTAAAGGACCTCTCATTGGGCTCACTGGCCCGCGTATCACGCGAGATCAAGGCCGGCCTGGACGATTGGGAGCGCGTAGGAGATCCACAAGATTTTGACATCGTTATTTTTCGGCGCGGCCAGGTAAACACGCACGTTGGAATCGTTTGTGGCCGCGGCCAAATGCTTCACGTCATGGAGGGCATCAACTCCACCGTGGAGCCCTACAACGCACCGGTTTGGAAATCGAAGATCTATGGCATCTACCGCTACGCAAAATAGCCTCACGCTAACGACGAGGCCGCTCGCAATATCGGCGCCCATCGTCCGTCAGATCCAGGCCGGCAGAGACATAGCGGCCATTGTCTCTGAGGCCATGCGTGGGCGCGTGAGCGATGCGGTTTGCGTGGACCTGAACGGATACCCGGTTCCGGCCTCGTCTTGGGCGCTGGTGGCGCCAAAGGCCGACGATCATCTGCTGATTTATACCAAGCTGCACGGCGGCGAGGGGAAAAACCCGCTGCACGTGCTTATGACCATCGTTGTTATCGCGGCAGCAGCATATACCGGAGGACTCGCAGCAACTGCCTATGGCCCAATGGCCGGGGCTTTCGCGGCGGCGGCTGTATCCACGGCCGGAATGTTCTTGGTCAACGCCATAGCGCCTGTGAGGCCGGCCGATGCTCGGAATACTTCGTACAGCGACAGCCCGACCTATTCGATAAGCGGTGCTCGCAACGTGGCCGACCCCTGGGGGCCGATCCCTCAACTTCTTGGACGGCATAAGGTTTACCCGCGCCTGGGGGCAAAGACATTCACAGAAATAGAGGGCGGCGACGAATATCTTCGCCTGCTGCTGGTTTGGGGATATTCGCCCATAAGGGTCGGAACGATCAAGATCGGAGATACCCCACTTTCGTCTTTCGAGGGTGTCGAGGTTCGCACCTACCTGGGATATGACGGCGAAGACACGATAGACCTTTTTCCATCACAGGTAGAACAAACGCCGGTCGGAGCACTCGTGGAGTACTCTTCTGGATGGATAACCAGGACGGCGCCGGAAAACGTAGATGAGTTGTCAGTTGACATTTATTTCAACCGAGGCCTGGTCAGAATCGGTAACAGCAGCCGGAGCGGAGCGTTTCGGGCAGAAACTACCGTGACCGCGCAGATTCGCTATCGTGAAGTGGGCACATCGGCCTGGACCTACACAGACGGTACGGTGGCGTTCGCCGAGCAATCATCAGCGACCTATGCGCTCGGCCCCATGGTCCCTGGAAGTTATTACGATGAATTAGGATACCTCGTGCCAGGGGAAACATTTTCAATCTACGCCTGCCACGATGGGGTTATCAGGGCATACGGAGGCAGAACAGAGCGCCCATTGTCTGTGCGAATTGGAGAATACACGACCAGGACGCTTTATGTTGATACCAGCACCGACATCGCTTGGCCAGTGATGGGGTATGATACTGTGACCAATATCATCGACACAGATCGAACGGGCCTGGTGTGCTCGCTGGTCGGCGATCAGGTCAATATCACGGCTGGAACCATAACGATTGAAGAATCGGCATGGACAGCAAAAAGCCCGGAAGTGCAACGATTCTCTCAACGCTGGAAGGTGGACCGGACGAAGGCCTATGAGGTGGCCATCAGCCGCGTGACCGAAGATTCCGTCGATGATATGATTTTTGACGAAATGACTTGGCAGTACTTGCGCGGCACGCTCAACGATAACCCCATCAACTTCGAAAAGCACTTGACGGTAACGGCTTTTCGAATCAAGGCCACCGAACAACTTTCCAATGTGATCGACAACGTCAACGCGGTTTGTGATTCATTCGTTCCGGTTTGGGACGGATCGACCTGGAGCACGTGGGGTTATAGTAGTAATCCGGCAGCTCTTTTCCGCCACGTTTTGACCGGCAACGCCAACGCCTTGAAGCGCACGGCGTCACAGATAAATGACGATCAGTTGGCCGACTGGTTCGATGAGTGCGAAGATCGCGGGTACAGCTTCAATATGTACCGTGATTTCCGCGCATCGATTTGGGACACCCTGATGGACGTGGCCGTTGCCGGCAGGGCCGCGCCATCGATCATCGACGGCCTGTGGATGGTGATCAATGATTATGATGGCCGGCCCATTTCGCAGCATTTCACCCCGCGCAACTCCTGGGGCTTTTCTTCCGAGAAAATGCTTTTTGATATGCCGCACGCCCTGCGGGTAAAATTTGTGAACGCGGACGCCGATTACGAATGGGACGAGCGCATAGTTTATTCTGATGGCTACACCGAGGCGAATGCAACGCTTTTCGAGAGCATCGAATTCCCAGGGGTGACGGACCCGGATTTGATCTATCGATTTGCGCGCTACCATCTGGCGCAGATGATCCTCCGGCCCGAGACGTACTCCTTTTATTGCGACTTCGAGCACCTTGCCTGTCGGCGCGGGTCCATGATCCATTGCGGCCACGACGTTCCTAAATGGGGTACGGCCTGGGGCCGCGTCAAATCTATTTCGGTAACAGAAGAAACGACAGAGGACGGGTTTTTCGACGACTCCGGCGGCGTGGCCTTCGACGACTCCGGCGGCGTTGAATTCGATGGCGGCACCGTTGGCGGGACCATAATCAGTGTCACGCTCGACGAAGAGTTCGCCATGCTGGCCGGCACCTCTTACGCCTGCCGGTTCCGCAAGGCAAACGGTGACAGCGTCGTTCTTTCGGCCACGTCGGTCACCGAAGACACTGTGACATCGACATTCTACGTTGATGGATCGGTTCCGGCGTCCTACGGCCCGGCGGTGGGCGATCTCGCCATGTTCGGCGAGGCCACATTGATGACCGCCCGGCTGCTGGTTAAAAGCATAACCCGCACGAAAGACTTTTGCGCTCTTTTGACCTGTGTGGATCTTGCGCCATCGATTTACAACGCCGACACGGAATCAATCCCGGCATTCAACACGCGAATCACTGGCCCGGTAGACATCACACGCCTTGCGCCGCCAGCACCATCGATCAGCAATGTGGAGAGCGGGACCAGGGCACTTGAGGTGACCGGGGCACTCATCCGAGCCCGGATTCTGGCGACCGTAGCCCCGGCCACCAGCAGCACAATCCGCATCGGAAAATATCGCCTGCGCTACCGGGCCACAGGAACGACGAGATGGAGCCAGGTCGAATGGCCGGCAGATGTCGGTGTGACCGGCATCATCAATGGCGTGATAGAGGGTGAATCCTACGAGATTGCCGCCCAGGTGGTGAGTGTCTACGGGGTGGCTTCGGACTGGTCCTCATCTGTCTTTGATGCCGTAGAGGGCCAGAGCGAGGACCCGGCGGATGTGGAAGACTTCGGTTGCAACATCGTCGGAAGCGAAGCGCGGCTGACCTGGACGGCAAATACCGATCTTGATTTATCTCATTACCGCATCCGATGGAGCCCGCTCACGGTCGGCGCGACCTGGGCGAATTCGGTTGACGTGGTGGCCAATGCCGGACCCACAACCAGCATTGCCGTGGCTGCCATGGTGGGCACCTACATGATCAAAGCGGTTGACCGCTCGGGCCGCGAGAGCGCAACAGCATCGACCGCCAGCACCAATATTGCTGGTATTGCCGGGTTAAATTTTGTCGAGGAGTTTTCGCAGATCGACCCATCGTGGAGTGGTACCGGAACAAATGTTTCCGCGTCGGTGGCCATGGGAGGGCTCGTGCTCACCGATCCGGAAACCGAGACAGGCACATTTGAATTTACCGGCTACGTTGACCTTGAGGCCGTTTTTACTTCGCGCCTTACGGCATCACTTTCGATCAGCGGACAAGACACCGCCTCCGATCTTTACGACCTGACGGACCTTTACGAGGCCGAAAACCTTTATGGTGCCCAAGAGAGCCAATACAACGTTGAGCTTTATGTGGCAACGACCGAAGACGATCCGGCTGGGACACCGACATGGAGCGCATGGAAGCCGTTCTTGGTCGGAGATTATACTGCCAGGGCCTACAAGTTCATGGCGCGCCTTTCGGGTACGGCCCCGAGCATCACGCCCATTCTTGAGGCCGTGACCGTGACAATCGACATGCCCGATAGGGTGGTGCCGTTCAGCGCGGACGTGCTGTCTGCTGGCTCCAGGGTGGCCTTCTCGCCGGCTTTCTTCGCGGTACCAGAGATCGGCATATCGGTCTTTAACGGAGAGGAAGCGGATTACTACACCATCACCAACCTGGACGAAACCGGGTTTGATATTGCTTTCACAAACGGCGGGGCGGGAGTGGCGCGGACCATTTCTGGCGTCGCCAAAGGATACGGAGTACTCGAAACATGAGCCAGGTAACTAACTTTGAAATCCCAGGGTCTCCGCTCGACATGGCGACCCTCGCCGAAACGCTCGAAGACGACTTCGCGGCGGTCGCCAGCCTGAACCGCGGAACCAGCGCGCCATCGAATCCTTTCGCCGGCATGTGCTGGAACGATACCTCGGCAAGCCCGGTCATATCGATCAGGATTTATTCTGCCACCTACGGATGGGTGACGCTCGCCACGTACAACGACACGACCGGCGCCGTTCTTTCGTTTGGTGGCCGCACCATTGGCGGAACATCGGCTGGAGACATCCTCGACAACAACAGCTCGCAGACTGCAACCAATAAGCGGTTTACGGGGCCACGGCTCAATGAGGATGTGGCTTTAGGATCGACGTCCACAGAGATCGATCGGCTTTGCGACGACGCCACGGCCACGGCCGCCGAAGTATCTCAATTGCACAACCAGGGCGCGCTGGCCGCTGACTTTGCAAAGCTGCATGCGATCACCAAGAGCGCCGCGCAGATCGATGCGAATATGCCGACGAATGCGGCGCTGTCTTCGACCAATTCTGGAAGCGTTACAATCCCAAATACTGGAGTAGCCGTTGTTAGCCTTGTTGTTGGGAATCTTGTGGTTGGCGACATAGTTTTAGCAGTAGGAAACATAACCGCCGAAAAAGGAGCAACCGCTGGCGCTGTAAGTGCAAATCTCTACGGAACAGGAACGGCGACTTATGACATGGGGGCAACAGAGGGATTTATAGGCAGCGACGGAAGCATACCAATAGGAGAGTTTTGGTATAAAAACGTAACCGGAATATTCGTGATAACCGGTAACGGCTCTTTCGGTCTTAATCTATATTCAGTTAGCGATGGAAGCAATTCAACCGCGGGAGTTGGTTCATGTGGTATCCATGCGGTATTTTTGCGAAAACAATAGAAGGGATTGGTGAAATGAAAAAGCTATTTCTTCTCACGATTATCATGCTCCTGGCTATCGTGCCGGCGGCTCTCGCGGCCGGAACCGTAACGGTCACGCAATATCAGCTATCTGCTGATAAAAACCAGCTCGTTATCAAGCTGGCCTGTGTCGGAGACGCGAACGATGGTTCGGTGCCGGCGACCACAATCAACACGGCGGCGATCAGCGCCGGCCTACCTAAAGAGTACCAGGCCATGGGCTTTTATTTGATCGGCGTCTATGTCGTGGTGGGCACGACCGCGCCGGATGTCGCAGACATCGCCATCACAGATGCGCTTGGCGTTTCGCTTTACTCCCAGGTGGGCATCATCCCTATAAGTGGCACGGCCAAGGGAACGGTGCCGAAGGCCGAGCCTGTTAATTCGGTGCTGACCCTGACCGTGACGAATCAAGCCACTGTCAGCGCGACCTATGACATTTACATTAAATTGGGCCGGTAAGAGGTGACCATGAAAAGAATACTTCTCTTTGTTCTGCTGATTCTGGCGCTTTGCTTCGGCAACGCCTTCGCGCTGCCTCCGGACGGGACCGGCGGATGGGTGGATGATGGGGAAACGACCACGACCGATAGGGCCGTAGGTATCGGCATTTCAGGGCCTATCGTCGGGCAAGCCGATTGCTCCACGATCACCAGCGGCATGTGCATCGATTCCGACGACCATCAAGTATATCGATGGGACGGCGATAGCGTAGAAAATCTGAGCGCCGGCGGCACCGACGAGATCGTCTATCAGGCCAACTGCGCCACGATCACAAACGGCTTTTGCATCGATACCGACAACGGCGATCTCTACTATTGGGACGGCGACACGGTAGAGCTTATACCATTTACCGATCTTGACGGTATGCCCGGCGACGATACCGACAACGATAAACTCGATGGTGAGCTGGTTTCGCCCTCCGTCGCGCAGACTCAGACCGTGGATGATTCCGGCGGGGTCGGCCCGGCATCCGGCACCATTACTCCGACACCCGGGATTATGCTGGCCCATCTCTCCCTGACATGCTCGGACGCGGAAGGCTGCGCGATGACGCTGGGGGAAACCAACATCGTGGACGGCCAGACACTGAGCATCCTCAACGTCTCTGCCAACGCTTGCACTTTTGCTGATTCAGCAGGAGTTCAGGAGTTGGGCGCAGCCGCCTCGCTCGGACAGTACCAGGGCATTATTGTTCAGTACCGCACAGACCGATGGGTAGAGATCAGCAGGACCGCGCCAAACGGTAGCCAGGTTGTGTTTACTCCTGCCAGTAATATCGAGGCCACGAACGTTCAAGCCGCTATCGAGGAGGTCAACAGCGAGCGCCAACCGCTGCTAGGGACTGCTGGAGCCGCCAGTTTTTGGATGATTCAAGAGACTGCGGGCGGACTTCAAGGCCTTGGAACTCATGGCACCTGGCGCATGTTCTACAACGATGGCGGCACTGGGAGTGGTGCCGGAGTCAAGGACTTTGCCATCGGCTCAATCGGAACTTCCATCGAGAGCAATGGAACCGCTGGTGCCCCCATCTGGCGGCTGATGACTCCATTCTACCAATCCGCAGATGACCCCACGGTCAACGACGATGTGACCAACTTCCGGGAAGGCACCATTTGGCAGAACACTACTGATAATGACCGCTTCCAGCTTGTTGACGGAACTGACGGCGCAGCCGTTTGGGTGTCTATGGCAGCCGGGGAAGGCATGACCAACCCCATGACCACAGCCGGAGACATCATCTATGGTGGTGCTTCTGGAACGCCAACGCGGCTGGCCAAGGGCGCCAATAATTCAGTTCTTGGCGTGAACGGTGCTGGTACGCTTGGGTTCTATACCAACTTCAGAAGCGATGATTCAGCGGCTCAGTTCAACGACAACACCGACGCGACCAAATTACTCCAGATTGTTCTGGACAACATCACGACCGGAACTACGCGCACCCTTGACACCGGGGATTACAACAGCCAGTTGGTCCTCGCAACCGACGTAGATGCTTCCGGCCATCCCCTCGGTGACGATACCGCATACAATGAAAGCACATGGAACGCAGACACCCGCGTTCCGACCAAGAACGCCGTGCGCGATCAATTCGAAGCAGAGCCAGCGGCGACACGGACTTTGACTAATAAGACCTTGGATGCCAACGGCACAGGCAACGTGCTCAAGGGCTACGGCTATATTACGCTGGCTGCCCCAATGGTTTTCGGTTCTGCCGTAACGCAGCAGACCACGGCAACATCGAGAGTCTACGGCCAAGCGCTCTTTGCTGATGACGTTGAGGCCAATAACTATGTGGAGTACATCCTTGAAGTTCCCCGCGATCTGGATACGTCCGTTGATCTTCTGGCTTACTTCAAGTTCACGCTTGGTGGCGCTGACACGGCAGACCACGATTATGTAATCACTATGATCGACATCGCGGACTCAGCAGACAACGCGACTGCTGCCGCTGATGCCGTGAATCTGGCCTATACCGCTGACGGCAGTGGCGCTTCCGGAGATGTTGAAACAGCTGGCGGTAACACTCTGACTGGCTGGGCGGCAGCTCTTACTCCTGGGTCCAAGTGGATCATTAGAATCACCAGGGACGGCGACGACGGCACCGATGATGCTTCGACGGTGGATTCTTATTCTGGCCCTCTGACCATCCGTTACGGCTTCACGCAGTAAAGGAGGCTTTATGAAAAAACAGCTTTTACTCCTGGCCGCACTTCTCTGCTTCGCTTCTCTCGCCTGGGCCAATTTCGGCTATCAGATTGTTGAGGGTCCGGTGGTGGTGGCTGCCCCCGCTACATCCTACCTTGTGGAAGAAAATGCAGAAGGCACTGGGACCCCATCAGGGTGGGCCGATACAGGAACTCATGATTGGGATTATACGACTACTGCTTTGAGGGGTTCACAATCGTTATCTATTACAGAAAACTATGGGACCACAACCTCTCCCACTTTTTCGGCAACTGCTAACGTAAACGCTTTTATCCGCTTCCGAACAGACAGCATACCTGCGTCTTCGTCAGCAACATTTCTGCAAATTAGAGATGGCTCAACGGTGTTATGCTATCTTCGATTAATAGCCGGAACCGGGGTAATTCGCGGCTATCATGGCACGGCGTACGGGGCAAGCTCCGCAATCAGTGTTGACACCACATACTATATTTGGGCTGAGTATGCTTCGGGATCAGGGGCAGATGGGACGCTGGATGTGTATATTGATACAGATAATACAAAACCCGCAAGCCCATCCATATCGGTCACGACAGGCACTACCTCCGGCGATCCTGACAACATCAAGTTGCTAAAAGACAATGGCGAGGCTCACAACTTTATATTCGACCAAATTATAGTGGATGACGCGACAATAGGTGATGTCGATGCGTAAAATCGCGTGCTGCATATTACTACTTCTTTTATTTAATCCAGATACATATGCGGCGAATCACTACTTTACCGGACTTCCTATAACGTCGGATGGCTGGACGGATTTCGACACCCTGACAGATACCGGCTACTCGACGGCGCGAGTAATCTTCGTTGCCGACGATGGTAATGATGGCACCGCGCAGATCTACGGAATCGGAGATGTGACATTCGACTCAAATGGAATTTTCCAAGCGCCCGTTGGAGTTGCCCCATATCTTACGATCACTGCCGCCTATGCCCAGGTCCGCGATGGATACCCGGATATTTTATTGCTAAAACGTGGAGATACTTGGACAGAAGCATTCGCAACTGGAAGTATAGGCCGGTGGAATAACTCAGGCCCATCGTCAACAGTCCGTCAGATCTTGGCATCTTACGGTTCGTCAGGCGACAGACCCCTCTTAAACATAGGAATATATAGCGGGTGGCAGACGGAAGGCACGCCGGATGCAAACAACGTAATTATATCCGGCATCCAATTTTACGCCCATCTATGGGAATCTTCCACTGAGGGTCGGTGTGTCAACCTATTAGGCACGTCAGAAGAAATATTGTTTGAAGATTGCGTGTTTAACCGCAACACGAACTTGGTTCAAGGGTATCCAGAAGGCAGTCGGCACACGAACATAGCTTTTAGGAGATGCCAGTTCATCGAAGGTAAAAGTGGCGAACTGACAGCATTCACCCTTGGAGGATATGGAGTCGATGGTCTACTTATCGAAGAGAATCTTTTCTACAAACCAGTTGAGGGAAACCGGCACCTTTATCTTGATAACGGCCTGAACAACGCAACCCCCAACACGCTCATACGCGGCAATATCATGTATGTGTCGCAACGTTCGGGCATTTCAGCGCGTGCCGGGGGATCGATTGAAAAAAATCTGATCGTGCAAAATGATCTGGTGCTTGTCGGACAGCACGGTAGCACCCTTGAGGGTGGCATCATTAGTGGCATAATCAGGGATAATGTGTTTTTAGAGTCCGTAGAAATCGCTGGAAACACCGATGGCGATGGTGAATGGGGGCTGTGGTTGAAAAACAACGACGGCTCTTTAATCAGTGATAATATCTGGACCGATCCAACAGGCATGGACGCTGGCGGTGGTTTTGCAATTTATATCAGCGGTGGGGATACCGTCCACGTTGGGAAAAATCTGACCGTTCAAAATAACATTGTGTATGGCCGCTCGACTGCTGCCGGGGCAAGTCAAGCAATTCGTTGGGAAAGTGATTTAACGGACACGTCCGGGTGTGTTTTTTCGGGCAACGATATTCAGATGGTAAACGGGTCGGATTATATTATCCGGCACGCATCTGGGAGTATAACTGCTGGAATCACCTATTCAAACAACAGATATTATAGCTCGGAAACCGAAAGCACTTGGTTTGCTCCAGGGGGTGACCTTTCCGGGTGGGTATCAGCCAGCGGAGAGACTGGGGCATCAAATACACAGGTCACATACACCGACGCAACCCGCACGCTAAAAACCTACAACCAATCCCTGGGGGGAACTGCCACAACAGCCGCATTTATGACCAGTGCGCTTGGGCAGGCACGGTATAATTGGGACACAGATCTAACGGCTTACGCCGCGATTAACTATATCCGGGCAGGATTTGATAAGACCGCTATCGCGGCAGAGTGGCAGGACGTACGTCCAGCCAGATCAGTCGGCACCGGCCCATCCGCAACGATAGGCACCGGGCCGGGGTTTACGCTACAGTAGGAGGAAACGTGAAAAAATGGCCCTTGATCCTATGGAGCATCCTCGCAGCCCTGGCGCTGTTCGGGTTGGTGGGTCTATCTTATGCCGCCCAGGTCACACTGCAATGGGACGCGAACAACCCCACGCCTGACGGCTATCGGCTCTACCAACGGGAGCATGGCGGGAATTACAACTATTCCGCGCCGTCCTGGACCGGAACGAGGACCACGGCCACGATCTACGATCTGGCCGACAACACGGAGTACTATTTCGTAGCCCGGGCCTACGTCGGGACCCAGGAGAGCGGCAACAGCAATGAGGTTCTTTTCGTGAGCGCAACGCCGACCCCGACCCCAACGCCTACCCCAGCGCCGACCGTTGAGCCTACGCCAACACCCACGGCCACGCCAGCGCCGCCAAAGGGCTTCGTACTGCTCAAAAACGATGTCCCGATATACGAGATGGCCCCCGGGGAATATTTCGTCTACGACATGGGCAAACTGTGGATAGTGACCGTCCAGCCCGATGAATCCCAGGCGCCCTATTCCGGCAACATCATCACGAAGACATTCCACCGAGAAGGTTGCCGTTATCACGATTGCCTTTCCTGTACCGCTCGATTTGCCACACCTGAAGAGGCTGTGGCCCAGGGATACAAACCATGTGGAGTGTGTAAACCATGAGAAGAATTTTATCGGCGGCAGTCCTTTTAATCCTCATCGCATCCCCGGCTTACGCCAGACACTACGGATGCACGTCGCACCTGGGCGGCATATCCGGGACCGATCTGGACGCCCTCGACATCACCGGGGCGAGCGATCCCAATCCGAGCAACCTCGCGGACGGAGACACGGCCCAGGTTGCGGTTTTGAGCGGAACGACCGGAACGCGCTATGACTACGTTTTCGACGCCGACGGCACCACGGCAGAGGATGCCACTTATTTCACGGTTATCAGGCCGGACGACTTCGCCACTGCCGGAGTATGGCGACTCGTGGGACTTCCTATTCAAATGCTTCCGGCGACAGTGGCGCGGCTTACGGGGACGATCAACGCCGATGAGATCATGGTGGCCTATGACAGCAACACGTTTTTGACCCTGACCGGCGCAGAGTTTAAGGCGGCCTATTCTATCGGGAGCCTGTCGGCGCTCAACGCTGGCACCATGACGGACGGCCTTTATTGCACATATACCGCTGGAGTCGGCATCGTATGCAATTCAACCGGCGGGACAGGCGACATAACGGGGATATTGGATGACGACTCGGGAGACGTTCCGTTTTTATATCAGGCATGGACGGCCTTCGGAGCCGCTGACGCGACCCCGGATGTATCGGCGGCAGAACATTATTCCACTGCCGACACGACCACAATCACCGGATTTGACCACGGTGGCAGTGCGATCACCGCGGGACGACGCCTGCGGGTGCGATGCGATTATGCGACAGTATTTGACCTTACCTCGTCCGAAATCACGGCGGCCAATCGGAGCACGGATTATACCTGCGTTGTGGGCACAGTGCTGGACTTCGTTTATGGCACCGATCAATGGTATGCCCTGAATATCCCCGACGCCTACCAAACGCTGTCATCAAGCGGTATCGTGGTAAACAATTCCGGCTCCCCCCTGGCCAGATCCATCGCCAACGGCGACGGCATCACTTTTACAAACGGCGATGGAGTGGCGGGCAACCCTACCCCGTCCGTGGCCTACCCAGTTCTGCAATCGCGCACGATCAGCGACCCGGCAGATGCCGACGATTACAACTGGTTCCAGGCCCCGGAAGCGATCACGGTCTCCGCGGTTAAATGCTTCGCAGAAGGATCAACGCCATCGATCACGGCCGACCTACAGGAGTGCGACAGCGCCGGCGCCAACTGCGCAACCATTTTGAGCGGCGCCATAACCTGCAATGGAGGTTGGGACGCCGGGACGGTATCTGATACAGCCATCGCCGCCAACGGCACCCTGCGCATCCTCCTGGGCGCTCCCAGCGGCACGGTTACGGCGGTCACTGTCCAGGTGGAGGGCACGCGATGAACCGGCGCGACTTTTTAAGGCGGGCCTTCGCGGCTGGTGGTATCGCGGCTCTGGCCGGCTTCGGGTTATCTCCACGGGCCATCGCTGATTTCGTGCGCGGTTCTGGCGGCTCGGCGGTCAGCACCCTTGGGCACGACCCGGGAACAACGCCCGGCTCAACCGGAACAGCGGTCGGATCGTTCGCCCGTTTTGTGGCCGGGGCGAATTTTTCTGCTGTGTCGCTTTCGGCGTACTTTACCGCCAGCAGCCGGTCGTGGATCGGCGGGGTTTATGCCGATGATGCCGGGGAACCAGGGGCGCGTCTCGCGGTGACATCCACGGGCACCACGGTTGCGAACGCCTGGAACTGCCTCGCTCTGACAGCATCGTTGAGCATCGTTTCCGGAACTCCATACTTCATTGGCTGGCTGGCCGATAGCGGAACCTCCATCGGGTACGGCTATACTGCCGGAACGAATACCCGCTGGAGTTGCAGCGACACATATCCGACATTGTCGGACCCGTTCAACGGCGCCTCGACGACTGCGCGCGAGCTCGGAGTATTTATATCAAGCGAAGGGTGCTGATAATGATGGCCCACATGCGAAATCTACTGGCAGCAATAGCGATTAGCTTCGCTCTGTTTGGCGCGGCCAGCGCCGATACAACCATATCATCGGATAATTTTGACGACCTGGACATCTCCGATTGGACAGTTGGTAACTGCGTGGCCAGCTCTGAAGACACTTATGACGGAAGTGCCGGGGCCGTTAAATGCACGCACTCGGGTACGGTGGTACTTTATAAGGCCATCACTCTGGCGACCATGCAGGGGTATGCGACCGCTGAAAATAATGTTCCCATCCGGCTATCCTATCGCTTTAAGATCGCCTCCACGTGGCCTCAGGATGGCGGGTCATCGTGTTATGAAGCTGGAGTCAAGTTCGCTCGGCTCAGACAGGCCGACCAAGCCATACAGATCGAGGCTTTTTGGGATTCAGGATTGGCTTGCGTCAACAGCGAACCGCTCACCGTGCGCGGAGTGGTTTACCATAATTCAGATTTGGACGGCAGCTGCACCCTGACATCATCTGGTTCATACGGTTCCGCGCAGACGTTCAATAGGGGCAATTGGGTTCTGATCGTCATCACGTACAAGCTGAACGACATAGGTTCGGCAAACGGTTATCTCCACATCGACATGGACGGTACCAGGGTGTTGACGCGGGATAACCTCGTCATGCGCTGTTCGGTGGGATCGGCTTATAATTTGTTCTACATCCCTAGTAACATCGGAGATCCGTCTCCATTGGCCGTATCATATACCGATAATTTCCTTCTTGAAGCGGTTGACGGTGAACCGACACCGACTCCCACGCCAACGCCGACACCGACGCCAACCCCAACCCCTACCCCGACACCATCGGGGGCAAAGTTTAAAATCGGTGAGGGATTCATGGCGAATGGATTCCGATGGATTTTTGAATAGCAAAGGGATAATTCATGGCGCTCACAGAACAGGACATCGAACGAATCGCGGCAGCAGTAAAAGGCCAATGCCATTGCAACCTTCCCCATGAGGCGCAGGAAGAGCTTGGTCACTTGATGGGCATGGTCAAGGACGTGGGCGGCAACCTTGGTTATTCTGCCGGCATCGAGATCTTGCGTGAGAATAATCGGTTCATTTCCAGATATAAAAAGCGCGGGGAAAAGCTGGGCCTTGCCATCGTAACATTTCTGGTTGTGTCGGTTATGGGCGGCATAATCTACATCGGAAAGATGGGCATTGTTAAAATCGTGGAGGCTATCAGGCTTCCGAGTGGACCGTGAATGGCACAGGGCAACGGATGCGAAAAACCAGACTGCCAATATTACGGGTGGACGTTCGATCCGACCGGGCGCCCCTGGACGTGCCACCACCCGGACAAAAAAAGCGAGCGATGCCCGTATGCTGTTACCTCGCCGCAGACCTCCCAGGCCCCTGTGATCTACCCGGAACTGGAGGAGGATGCGGAGGAAATGCGAAATTGGTATGCGCAGATTGTGAGGCGATGAAGTGAAAGACAACTACCAAAAAGACGAATCCGGAGAGAAGGGCAAGTGCCGCGACTGCACCGGCCGGCACCACAAGCCGGAAAACTACCTGTATCGGTGCGGTGATTGTATTCACCTGAAAGATCGGTTTGAACTCGCATTCAGGCAGGAGGACCGCCATGCTCTGGATAAAACCCACCTGTAAATGCTGCGGACGCAAGCTGCGTTTTAAGGCCGAAGTCTGCCCGGTATGCACGGCGCTGTGCGGGATCGAAAAGAAGGTGCCGGGGATACTTCAAAAGGTGCTCGACTTCATCAAGGCGATAAAATGAAATCAATCAGGTACCGATCAGGCTATAAGTATCAGCTCGCGGGAGAGTACTCCACGACAATCAGCATCAAGTCCGCTGCCGATATCGTCACGCCCTATGTTTCTCTGATGCGTTCCGGCCTACTCATTATCTCTGAGGGGTACGCCTGGGACGGACCGAGCGGCCCTACCATCGACACAAAAAGCTCATTGCGCGGGTCCCTGGTGCACGACGCTTTGTATCAATTGATACGCTTGGGCCTACTGCCGTTAGACATGCGGTGCGCCTGCGACGATGAGGCCCACAAAATATGGATAGAGGATGGAATGCTCAAACCGCGCGCCGACGCTTGGCGCTGGTGCTTAAATCGGTTTGCCGGATTTGCGGCAGAGGAAAAGGATTCGGTGCTGGTAGCGCCATAAAGGAGGTCCTATGCAACAAGACAGCGTTTTGATGAGCGCGGCCCGCGGCCGCTATTCGGTGGTGATCGCCATGGTTATCGGGCTTGTCGCCCAGGTGTGCAAAACTGACATTGCGCCGGAAACCATCCAGCAGGTGGCCGACAACTTTGCCGACCTGATCGTGGTGGCCGGCATGGCCTGGGGCGGAATCGTATCTTTGTGGAGCAAATACCGGGCGAAGAAATCCGAAGCGATAGCCAAGGAGCCGCCTTCGCTCATCAATAATTGCGGGTGACCCATGGACATCTGCGACGATGCAACCAAATCGGATGAAGAGTGGGTGGCCCTAAAAATCAAGGAGGCCCGCCGCGAGCTGGAGCGGCCCGCGGCTACGCACTGCGACGATTGCGGGGATGAAATCCCCGAGGAGCGTCGGGAGTTGGTGCCGGGGTGCCGGACTTGCATTTCGTGCCAAGTTTGCCGGGAGAATGGGCGGGCTTATCGGGCGAGGTAGATAGGGGCTCTGAAATTATTTTTTCAGGGCCTCTTTTTGTGCTTGACATCGTATGCGCTCGTATGTATTATGAGGCTAAACAATCAAACAGGGGGAGGGAACATGAAACGCAATGTGCTGAAAGTCACCTTCGGGAAAATCATGGTAGGTAACAAGTTCCATAAAATCGCACATCTTGATTGTGGGCATGAAGTCACTGCAAGACGAATAGATCAAAAAACAGCGAATTGTTGGCGTTGTGACAAGAGGGCAGAGGCAGACCGCGCCGCAGTGAACGAATACATCAACGACGAACTCGGGAATTAACCGGCCCTCGGGCCAGAAAGGAAAGACCCATGAAACGGATTGACATCACCCTATCAACCGATCACCCATCATCAAGCCATGGGCTGCCGGTAGCCATTATCGACGGTCAAGCCTACGGGCCAGATGATATCTACAACGGCCTGCCGGTTGCATCCTACATCATCGTCAACATAGACCCGGAGCGAGCAGACCATGAGGACATGATGCGGTTTTTGTCGCAATCGCCAAAGGCACACGCCAGGGCTTTGGCGGCAGTGGAGCGGCTCAAGAGCGCCAGTGAATCGGATTAACCCCAAGGCCCGGGCAACCGGGCCAGACAAGGAGGATTTATGCCCAAGGTGCCGATGTTTATCAGGGTCGAGCCTGAGCTTAAAAAGTGGCTGGAGGATCGGGCCGAGAAGGAGCGCCGATCGGCGTCTGATTATGCGCGGATAGTACTGGAGGACCACCGGCGGAAGGAGGATAAGAAGCGATAATGGCCGGCATACAGAGGGTTTCGGCATCCATCAAAACAGAGTGCCGAAGGAATGGCATAGCGATAACGCTGCAACTCGTTTGACGCTCCCTGACAAACGAAAATGTACCAAAACCGGAAAAGTGAAGGGGATTCCGTTTTATCAGAATCCCCTTTAATTTCGCTTGGTAGGCGGTGAGGGATTCGGACCCCCGACTTCCACCGTGTGAAGGCAATACTTAGTTTTTGCAACAACTTACCATCATTTCTTTTTTTTGCCCTTGGTCCTTGGTACACTTGGCACAACATCCAAAGCCGCAATCATCCCCACAGTCCGCCGCTCCATAGCCCTGGACACATACTGGTAGTGTCTCCGGATCGTCTCCGGCGACGACCCCACCAGGTTCGAAACCGCCCCGATGTCTGCGCCCTCCGAGAGCGCCCTCGTGATGAACGCATGCCGCAGATCATAGGGCCGCAATCTCCTCCGGATACCTGCCCGCTGTAGCGCGTTTTCCCAGGACGTTTGGATCTTTAAAATAGCCCTGCGCCCATACCTTATTAAAGGCCCCTTGCCCCCGTCCTCTTTTTTCCACGCATCGAGATGCACTTGCAGGCCGGCATGGATCGGCACATCTCGAAACCGCGCGCCGCCCTTATGCGCCGACGTGACGCGGATCAGCCCAGCGGCCTCGCTGACGTCCACCCAGGTGAGCGAAAGCAGCTCCACGGCCCCGGGGCGCAACCCCAGATACCAAGATAGGATGATCGCCCGCCGCAGATGCGGCACGGCGGCCTGATAGATCGCCTCAGCCTCTTCTGGTGTCGGCGGGATGATCACATCATCATCCGCTTCGGGCAACTCGTACCCGGCCAGTGGGTGTATGGGGATCAGCGGAGGCCGGCGTTTCTTATCCGCCGCCCAGGACAAGATCGACTTAATATCGGTCACCTCGCGCCGGATCGTGGACCCGCGAACGAACGTACCTTTTTTAGTCATGTGCCGGCGGCGACTTTCCACGAACTGATCGACATCCTCCGGCGTTATGCTGGATGCCACATGGTTGCCGATGGACGGCAGAATAATGGCCGTCAGGCGGATTTCCAGCTCCTTGCGGCTCTTTTCCCTAAAGTTCTTGGCCGCAAGGTAATCCTTGGCAATCTCCGCGAACCTGGGACCCTCCGGTGCTGGCCGAAGCGACCGCCGGCCGCCGAGCTCCATGTCTCGAGCCCGGGCCCGAGCCTCGGCCACGGCGCCCCGTCCAAAGTATTCCCGGGTTCGGTTCGGCTCATCTGGCCAGTAGCCTTTCCGGCCGGCGACGTACCAGCGGCCGTCATCCTTTTGGCCGACTGCCATTTAATTGCTCCACGCCGTGACGCGACCGCGCTCGACGTAAACGAATTTGGTCCTGCAGGATGTGCATGGTCTATAAACGTATTGCCGAATACTGGCGCCGGCCTGCACATAATCGTGAATGCGGCCCCACGGCCCAGGAGTTCCCCACGAGCAGAGCAGGGCGCACTCGCCCATGCCGATCACGATGCTGCGCGTCTCGATCTCCTTCCATTCGGCTTCGGTCACGACCCGGCGCAGCCTGATTTCACTTTCTATCTTTGCCGATGGGCTGACATGGTAGGCCGCGCAGATCGAATTGGTGTCTTGCCGAGCGAGTTCGTCAATGCTCATCATGGATACAGCCATCGGAGACCCCGCGCACCCGACGAGCACCAGAACCACTAAAAGCATTCGCGCCATGGTTTGACTCCCCAAAAATTTTGACCGCCACAAATGCACCGCGAGGGACGAATATGGCCCGCCTATGGTGGGCCTCTCCATTATTGATATCTATCGCCCGAAACTCTATCGTTACCGCCTCTCCCGCCGCCGCCATTCGTATCGCTCCGGCTATCTTTTTGGAGTCCTTTTCTTCGTACCACGGCAGTCTGTGGAATGGCCGCCCGCGTATGGTTTTTAGGCGCGACGGATTGAGGGCCATCAATCGATCATAGGTTATGCTTTTAATTCGCCCGGAGTGGTCGAGAATGGCTATAGCCACGCAACTCTCCAGCGGTTCCGGACGATCGCTTCTCCGGGTTAATGGGAGCCGCTGGACCCCCTTGACTTGAAACTTGCGATTTCTGCCCTTAGCCGCTCAACTTCCATTTCGAGTTGTGCGTTTTCTTTCGCCAGCCTCTCTATGGCCATCACGAGATCCATCGTGTTGTCGCCTCCTGTGTCTGTTTTCAATTCAAGCGGTTCCGTATCTGGCTTGAACATCTCATAATATTGGATGCCGAGCACCCTCGCCACATCGGCTTGCTTTGATTGGCTCAATGGTTTTCGACCTGCCAAAAAATCGTTCATCCATTTATTATTGACCCCCACGCCTTCCGCAAACCCCTGCCGCAACCCCCTTTCCTTGATTATTTCCCATAATTTTTTGCGGAACACATCCTGCGGATTTTCCATATTAATCCCCTAACATTGGGGTAACCGTAGCGCAATCCCCAAAAAATTAGGAAAAAATGCCCTTGACATCCCCTAAATCTTCGTACATAGTCCCCAAAAATGGGGGATTAAAAACATGCAGACGAAACTACCTGACGGAATTCTCACAAAGCTTTCGGACGTGACCGGCATCAAGCCGCGCCTTCTATCCGATTACGCTAACGGCCACAAGCCTGTCGGCAGCTCCAGGGCCAAGGAGCTTGAGGCTATCACCGGCATTGAGGCCACCATCTGGCTCTACGGCACGCCCGACGAGCGCAAGGCCGCCATGATCGAAGCAGCGCGGAGGGCGGCATGACGGCAGAACAAAAGATCGCCCATGCCCGCCAGCGCCTGGCCGCATTCACGGCCCGCGTGATCTCTGAATCTCAAGCGCTGGATGCCGAGCTGGCGACGATGCAGGAAGCCGAATCGAAGCGGTGGAAAAAGGTAACGGATTGGAAGCGTTTTTTAAAAGGGGGCAAACGTGGCTGAACAACTCCGCATCGATACCCACATCTCCGATAACCACGGCAGCATCGTGATCAATAAGATGCTGGACGCCTACCGGGACGCGCCCAAGACTGAGAAGAAAACGGACGGCTCCCAGGTCAAATTGACTGAAACCCAAAAGCGCGCCTTGCAATCCGTTTGCTCCGAACTTGGCATCGGCATGAGCACCTTCATTTCCAGGTCTATCGAGATCCAACTTCGCATCCTTCCATTTGAAGAAAAACTTTTGAAGTACCAAAAAGCAGTTGTCGCTTTACTGGATTCTCTACCCTAAAAAAATTTGCGTTGGCAAGTTCACCTAAGTACCACCTAACTGATACCAAGGTTAACATAATAAAATCGGAGGGTACCAATGCTCCACCGAATCAACAACAAGGTTGTAATAGCCCGGCGCATCGACGAGGCGCCCTACACGCCCGCCGAACTGATCCGCATGGTGATCGGCCTCGGGCTTGTGTTTTTTATCATCGGGGGCGTGATCAACGCCCTACTGCCTTAAAAGGAGGTGATCGAAGTGAGTGTGCACAAACTGAAATACGATGATCTTGGAGAGTTTTCCCCGCAAGAGTTGCAGCTCCTGCTGCGCTACAAGGCTATTTTTGGCAACGAAGATGCCCCGCTATGTCCCAAATGCGAACGCGAAAAAAGCCCCATGCCCGGCCCTTCCGGCGGCATCGGCGGCGGTCCCTGCCTCTATTGCATCGAGGAGGCGCTCAGGGCCAAAAAGCCGATCATGATCAAGCACCTTCCCGAGCGCTGGCCGGCCGACTCCTACCTGATCCAGATGGCCCACGACCTCATCAAGCGTTTCCATCACGATGCCGCACGCGCCTCAATTGCCTACCTCATGAAGGCCAAGCACGGCGAAACCAACGGCAAGATCGTGCTCGGTTCGTGCGCCAAGCAGAGCCGGAAAAACAAGATGCTTCACGGTTGGGATTACATCATAGAAATCGCTTGGGACATGTGGGCCATGTTCCGGCAAGAGCAGCGCGAGGCCCTGCTGCTGCATGAGATTTACCACATTTGCAAGGATGGCGGCCAGTGGAAGCTGGAGAGCCACACCGTGGAAGAGCATGTGCGGGTGATCGAGGCTTACGGCCTATGGAAGCCGGACCTGCAAGCGTTCGCGGAGGCTATCAGAAACTCCGAAGAGCAGGAAGAAGATAAGCAAATGCGGATCGACAACGAGGCGGCATAGACGAAGACCGGCCGGCGGCCCGATGCCGCCACATCAAACAGGAGGGTTTGGTATGCGCGTTTGATGGGACAAAAAAAGCGAATGACAAGGTTGCGCATTCAACCAGGCCCCACGCGAAATCGCGAAGCCGAATGGAATCACAACCCCACAAGGAGCGAGCAATGCAACTCACCATCGAAGTCAGCGACAAGACCATGGACTACCTAAAGAGATGTGTTTCCACTCCCGAAGCGATGGCATCGGCAATCGTGGAGGAGCGCGCGGAACGGTTCGGAAAAATGGACATCGACAAGCCGTCGTGCCTTGGAGGTCCGGAAAAGTAAAGGAGGCCCCATGCAATCCGAAGAAAGCAAGGAAAGAGAAATGCAAAAGCTACGCCGCGAAACCCCATACCCGCAATGCATGGAGATCTGCGACGCTCCATCGACCTGGGGCGCGGACGTTTGCCAGGATGTAATTTGCCCGCAAAAGTTCGCGGCTTTTCTGGCCCTGCTCCTCTTCTTGCCGATCTTCGGTTGCTCCGGTTGGACCTACAACGGAATAACACGCGAAGATTTTCAGGGTGGCGACTTCATCAGCGTAGCCGCTGGCTTCGGGACTTCCTACATCGTTCATACGGCAAGCCATATCGTGGCCGCAGAGATCGCAGGGGAACACTGGCACTACGAAGGTCTATCGGAGATCGTGGACGGCGACCTATCGCCATCGGAGGCGCGCTGGTTCGCCCGGGCCGGGTTCGTGGGCCAACTCGCCGTGGGGTGGACCATGAAGGCGTGCGGCGCCGATGGTCCGTTCGCCAGAGGATACTACACCGGCACGGCTTTCGAGATCGCTACCAA
>Ga0209417_1002356_pt1 | contig 29441 bp, 55 predicted proteins | sample RifGroF2_FD_184002 | JGI IMG/M metagenome (GOLD analysis project Ga0209417, IMG submission 184002) | Groundwater microbial communities from Rifle, Colorado, USA - Groundwater F2 (SPAdes) (version 2) | ecosystem: Environmental > Aquatic > Deep subsurface > Groundwater | place: Rifle, Colorado... | reverse complement strand
CTCTATAGCACCAACTAAGCCAACTGATGTCAAGGGTCTAATAGAGTGGTATGCCGATATCAATGGCGCACCCCATGACCAAGCATATTGGATAGCTCAATGTGAAAGCGAGCTGCAAAACGTACCAAACACCAATGGTGCAATGTACGGCCAGGGTATCTATCAGTTCATTCAGTCCACCTTCGATGTGCTTTGTGAAGGTGACGTATGGGACATCGAAGACAACATCAACTGCGGCACCAGACTTATCGCTGAAGGCAAGCTTTCACACTGGGGCACCGCCTACACCGATTGGGGTTCATACAAGTGCTGGTCACCACACGTGCAGCTATAACGCAAGACTTTTACACAGCGTATACACACCTTACAGTATTGACAACATTGACAAGAGCGTATACGCTTAATACTAAAGAACCATACATCCCCTTTATAACTAAAATTGTAAACTTAAGATGGCACAAAAACGTATGCTCGATAAAAAGATATCGCTGTCAGAGCAGGTCGCCGACCTCTCTATTCCAGCAGCCCTACTATTTACGTGGTCTATACCACACACAGATGACATCGGCCTACTACCTCGCTCACACCGCACACTGAAGGCGGCCATCGTTCCAATGTGGGAATACGGCAGCAAAGACTTCGATGGCTTTGTGGCAGAGATAGTCAAGCAGAAGTTGTGGCAACCATTCGAGTACAGTGGTGAGCAGTTTTATATACTCACAAAGTTTCAAGGACATCAGACCTTGAAGAAAGACCGACAGCCACAAACACGGCTCGGCATCAAAGTTTCTAAAGACCCCAAAGAGACTTGGAACACTGTCAATTCCATCCTGGCGAATTGTGGTATTCAATTGGAAGACAGTACGTCCCAAGAGGATGCTGAAGAGAAGGGAAGTGAAGTAAAAAGAAGTAAGGTGAAGAAGAAACCAAGCGGCGCTGATACTCGCTTCGATGAGTTCTGGGCCATCTACCCAAACAAGAAGGCAAAGAAAAAAGCACAAGAGAGCTGGGCAAAGATTGAGATGACTGATGAACTCTTTGCCGACTTAATGAAGGGACTACAGATACAGGTCGAGTCTAAGCAGTGGAAGAAAGATGGTGGTGCCTACGTGCCGCACCCTGCCACTTGGCTCAATCAAGAACGCTGGTCCGATGAGGTGAGCGCTACTGGTGAAGTGACGAATAAGACCGATGTCATATGACAAAGAGAATCTGTGTGTATGAGTTTAGTGAGGGTCGCGGCATGTACACCAAAGGCACAAGAAGTTTCGATGATGCGGTTGTTGCAATGCGCGAGTATGCGCTACATGAACAATCACTCGCACCAGACATGTGGCAGAAATGCCCCAATCAAGGGTATGACCCAAACACAGTCACCAATCTCACTGTCAAACCGATGCGGTATTACACTTGTAAAAAATGTGGTGTGAGTACCATCGGCGATGAGAATATCTGCATAGAGTGCAACGACCAGATACAGCAAGTGGGTCGGCAAACATTCGCCTTCTTCGCTGACTAACTTAATTACCTAAATAGAAACATATGATTCAGCAAAAACAATTTATTGAAGATGTCACACAGGGTGGATGGCGATACAACGGACGTATTGTGGTATTTAGTGAAATTCATGGTCTCTGCTACATCGTAAACGATGACGGCGATTGGTGTGGGCCTTTGGCTATAGAAGTAATTTTGCTGGACCCTCTTGCTTGGAAAGCCGCCAGCAGAACACGAAACTGGAACCAGGGTGGTAGAGACTTTTGCCCTGCTTGTCAGTACACAATGGCAATAGACTGGCGATTCTACATGCACCATGTTGTCAATGGTCTTGCCATGGGCAAGACTATCGAAGATAGCTTAGCAGCAATTAGTTAGATTTATGGCAAAAGAAACATGGTATAGATGCAAGCAGTGTGGAGCCTTAAACAGCCATAAAGACAGCTACAACGATGACTACTGCTACGATTGTATTGACATCGAAACAGGCAAGCCGAAGGTCGAAAACGTTACTAGCGAGGTAAGTAAACAATAGTGTATGTTGTATCAAATAGTAAGACATTTTGAAAGGTACGGTTATGAGACAGTACTAGTCGCCTTGGTTATTCCGTTCGCAATTGTTCTATGGGTCGTTGCAGCATTTGTTGTTATTGAGTTCATTAAATATCTAATTATTTAACACCATGACATCACAACAAGATGAGAACTGCCGACACTGCGAAGTAGCACAAGCACAATGAGATACCACATTCACTTCACCTACGCCTGTCACGATAAAGAAAAAGGGAGATTGTGGCTCGCTCAGTTCCTATACGCCGATTCACAAAAGTCGGCCGAGATAAAAGCGCAGCGATTGATGGACAGGTTCAAAGATGCGAGGCTGGTACATTTAGAATTAAACCGAGAATAATCATGAGACAAAAAATTGAATTTCAATGCAATGGCTATGGTGACTACTGGGAGCCAGCTATCACAAACGAGGGTGAGACACCCGAGCAGTGTGCTGAAAGAATCGTTCAACACTTCAACGACACTCTTTATCCAGGAGAAAAAGCGAGAACTGTTACTGGCGTTAGGTTAGCACCAGACGCACAAGTCACCATCGAACACAACTGGTACAAACTAAATAACGTCACTATCATGAAGCCTGGGCCGCATGACCAATATCGCTGTTTGAAGTGTCATGCTATGGGAAAGAGATTTACTCTTGATGGTGACGTTCAAGTAGACTATCGACATCGAAGTAAGAAAAACTGCAAAATTTAATCATTAACATCATCTGTATGGCTACCGTAAAAATCAGAGGTCGAATAGATACAATCGAACTCGACAACGTCAGAGGACAGAACTTGAAGAATAGAAAGTTCGGTCTCAACAACACGGCAAAGGCTGACCCGCTTGAGCTGGTTGACCTTGGTGAGTGGGCGGGTGAATACGGCCGTATAGTTGAAATCATCATACCCAAGCGTCACGAACCTGCGACTGTCGAAGACCTGGCAAAACAGAAAGAAGCTGAAGCAGAGGCAAAGTTCTTGAAGCTCGACCCAGCAGAGAAGGCCAGGCAACGCACTGGACTCTTCAAGCTGCAGTACGCAATGCGTATCGGTGTCCTGAAAGCACAACCACCAGAGGCACTACTGAAGAAAGTCGTCGAGGCCCTCACCGTATATTTCACTGAGAACCCCAATGAACTTCACGCCTCAGTCAAAGCCTTTGAAGACCTGCTCCCACCTAAGACAGACAAGAGCGTCTCACGCATGGGTTTGGCAAAGAAGATGAGCACAGAAGACAAGGCTGTCGCCAACGGCCTCAAATGCAAGAAGTGCGGCACTGAGCTGAAGGGAAACTTGAGAGAGTACTGCAGCGGCAGTTGTATGCTGGCCGCCCAGAATGGCGAGATATCCCCGTCTTAAAGTATTGACACTATTTACACAAACATATAAACTTAAAACATGATTCAGAAAGTAAAAAAAGCACTTAAATTATTGGAAACAAAGAAGCCAGACGATATGCTTGGCTCTGATGAAATCATGAAGATGGGCGTGATTGTTGATACTAAACTTCAACCATCACAATTCACCCTCTACCGTCTCATCAAAAACAAGAAGCTCGATGCTATCAATATCAGCACAGGGAAGGCTTCAAGATACTTCGTGAAGGTAAAGAACCTCAAGGCTTATCTTAAATCAACGTACAACCTCTAATTTTTATATGAGAAAATCACCTAAAAAGACCACCAAGAAAGTGACCAAGAATACAGTCAAGAAAGTCGCACCAAAGAAGGTTGCGGCTAAGAAAGCTGTAGTGAAGAAAGCCAAGAAGGTTGTTAAGCCAAAAGAAATTGTTATCGTCTCACCAGTAGACCCAAACAGTCGCATCACAATAGCAAGTGAGCTGGCCGACGACGAGATGATTGAGCGCGAGCTGATGGGTGAGGTGCTACCGTATTACATCTACCAATTTTGTGAAAGTGGCTGCAAACCAGCCGACGTCGAAGCGGGTAAGTGTTCCCACAAGAAAACTGTTGGCATGACAGTGAAGGGAGTGAATGAGGTAGTCCGTAATCTCAACAAAAAGAAAGACAGTGGTGTGACCATCCGCATCAATCCAACACACATGAAGATTGAGCACAACGTCGATGAAGAAGGTGTGAAGGGTGTGCAGGTGTCAGTCTATGCAGAGAACCTCGTTGATGGTAACAGTGCCTGGGGTATCAAGTTTGAACCATACAACAAACTGAAGAGAGACGGTAGCTCTTACAAGAATGAATTTGCCGCTGAGAAAGCTCTATCAAAGGCAGAGCGCAACGCTAAGCGTAAGCTTATCCCTGAGACAATGGCCCTCAAGATGATACAGCTCATGCTGAAGAACCCAGAGGGCGTCAGGGCACTGCAGACACCCAACTCACAAGCGCGTGTCACTGCAGCGGCCCCACCCAAACCTTCAACACAAGAAGAGGTGCAGCAACTAATTCGCAGCGCCATTGCCCACAGCAATGAGATTGACCGTGTGCTAGAGTTTGACCGTAAGACGCAAGAAGACAAGCGCTTCGGTAAGGACTTCAAAGCCGAGGTGAGAAAGCTGGCGGCCGCCCGTGTAGACACCCTTCAAAACAAATAGCATGACTACTGAACTGACACTACCAGAATACGACAGCAAGAGTCTGTACCCGTATACAAAGACACTCTCATCATCACAGTTTTTACTGTATGAGAAAGACCCGCCAGCGTTCTACATCGAGTACGTGCTCGGGGTACGCCGCACGCAAAATGTAAAGATGCTCGCAGGTTCCGCGTTCTCGTATCTATACCAGTTTCGTGACTTCCCTATCACTCAGTTTCTAGTTGGTAAAAAGGTGCCTTCGGGCAGCCGACTAGGGGGACTCTTCGAACGAGTAATAAAGCAACTACCAGTGACCCCTGCAGAAGTTGTGCAGGTCTGTGAGTTCAAAGGCTGGCGCTTCAGAGCAACCCTTGATGGGTATGTGTATGACCAGCTCACCATCATTGAGAACAAAACTGGTGGTGCGACTATGGCTCACCCTGATGGCTGGACTCAAGAGCGTGTGAACTTCGATGACCAGCTCACTTTTCAAGCGTGGGTGCACTGGCATCTAGTGAACGTCATACCAAAACGCATACTGCTCAACTGGGTTGATACAAGACCATCTTCAAAGAAAGCATTGCATCAATTCAAGACCACCCGCAGTACAAAAAACCTGCAGAACTTTGAGCGCAGGGTCGAGGCGGTCATTGCAGGTATTGAAGCAGAAAATTGGACTAAAAAAGTATATGCATAAAACAACAGCAATAATCGCCGTCACCGTCTATAACCTCATCATCATGAGTGGCACTGCCTATATCGTATTTTGGCTAGGGCACTCTGGTTGGTGGTTCTTACTCAGCTATTTATTTCTAATGAGATTTAAAGATTAGACACATATGCCAAAGCCACTAGACAAAGCAATACTGATGTCACTCTCAAAGTATGAGAGGTTATATGCAAACTTCGTGCGTATGCGTGATGGTGGGTGGCACTTGTGTTGGTACCCAAAATGGACTGCTGCAAGCACTAGAAGAGAAGCTGTGAAACAACGCAGAGAGTTCTTGGCACACCTGCGGGCAGCAACAGGTGGTGACAATTCATTCTGGAAAGAAAAAGACGTTAAGACGATACGTGTGATATGAGTCGAAGAAAAAACTTTATTGACGTACCGAAGTCCCGCACTTTTCTCTTCAAAGCCTATGGCCTCAAGAGTGAGGTAGTTAACGAGTACCACCTACGCATCGTCCATCCAGAGCTTCGTGCATATTTTAACTGGTACCACACACAAGGTACCTTGATAGCCGACATCAACGACGGCCAAGATACTAAAATGATAAAACTCGGCAAATTCCCTGAAGACGAAGATGTTGCCACCAAAATCTGCCGCTTCGCTCTCAGTCTTATAGAAAGCGACCCTAGGTATCATCGAACGCCGAGGGGTAAACATTCGCCTGCAGCAGTAGGCAAACTGGTATATGGCTAAGCGCAAACCATTCGTACCACACAAATGGCGCAGACGGTACAACTATATCTGCAACCTGTGCCACATGAAACGCACCACTGTAGACCACGAGCGTATGCTCAAAGAGGTCTGCACCACGTGTGAACCAGAAGCGCAGGATGTAGGACAAACCAATCTATTCGATAACTAATATAAAATGGCAAAGAAATCAACATCAGGTATCTCATTCAAGAGGGTCACCAACAAAAAGGGAAGCAAACCTTTTTCACTCAACGTACTCACTCTAAAGGATATGTTTTGGTCAATGAAGATGAAGGTAGACGCAGTCATCGACCAGTCGCACCGAGCATACTTTGTGCAGCTACTCTTTAATGACGAGACCTACTCAAATCGAATCGAATCTCTTATTGGTCGCATCGAAGTGGTGGTTAACGAGCCGTCACTACTCAACGACCTGAAGGACGAGAAGGTCAGACGTATCAGAAAGCAAATTGAAGATGCGAAGCAAGAGTGGCAGCAGAAGCGGGATGAGTGCCCACCGATTGAGTTCCACGCAACAGTGATGTCAGTGAAGTGGTCTGGTGGTAAGACGATGATTGACATGTCCGTACCTGACGCTGTAGTTACCGACATCAACGAAAAAAAGACACTACTTTCATTTTACGTAGTGTCATTTGAACCAGATAAAACACAAAAATAATATATGTCTAGTATTGGTAAGAAGCTGCGAAGCGAAGCTCGCAAAGAAGCAAAGAAGTACTCACAAGGCTACCGTGAACAATTCATGCAGCGTCTCCAGGCGTTCGATGAATGTCTGAAGCAGAGACCGAAGTACTGGCCTCAATTCCTTTGGCGTTGGTGGGCAAACAAAGTTGTTGACCTTCAGAAGCTAGAAGACATCATCAACGGTACTCGCCGACCTGAACAAAAATAGCATGTACGAACTGCGTGAATATCAACAAGATGCAGTGTCTGCAGGTATTGAAATCTTTACACAAAAGAAAGACCGCAACGGCCTGGCAGTACTACCCACAGGTAGTGGCAAAAGCCTGGTGATTGCTTCGATTGCAACCCAACTGTCAGAGCCGACTCTGGTCTTTCAGCCAAGCAAAGAAATACTTGAGCAGAACGTCGAGAAGACCCACGGCTTCGGCTTTCATGATGTCGGTGTATTCAGTGCGTCAGCAGGCCGCAAAGATATCGGGCACATTACCTTCGCAACTATCGGCAGCGTGAACAATAAGCCAGAGCTGTTTGACCACTTCAAGAACATCATCATGGACGAGTGCCACGCCGCTAATGCGAAGGGCGGCATGTACTTGGATTTCTTCAGCCGCAAAGGTTGTCGGGTCCTAGGTATGTCAGCAACACCGTATCGTATGCACTCTAGTTTCGGCCACGCTGAAGCTAGATTTTTGCATCGAACGAAGCCGCGTATCTTCGATGACATCGTACACATCACGCAAGTGAAAGACCTCTACGACCAGGGCTACCTCTGCCCTCTTGATTATCATCAATCGACAGGCTACCTACCGCAAAACATTAAGTTGAACAGCACGGGTATGGACTTCGACCAGGATGCTCTGAAGAAGTACAACGAGCAGTTTGGTTTGGTCGGTGAGGTGGCACGTTCAATCATTAAGCATGAAGCAAAACACACTTTAATTTTCTGCGTGTTCGTGGCTGAAGCTGAAGACTTGAGTGCTGAGCTACGTGCCCTTGGTATCAGTGCTGCAACAGTATCGGCAAACACACCAAAGAGAGAGCGTGAAAGGCTGCTGGCCGACTTCAAGAGTGGTGCAATTAAGGTAATGACCAACGTCGGTGTTCTCACTACGGGCTTTGACTTTCCAGAACTTGATTGTGTTATTCTCGCTCGACCAACTCGCTCGCTAATCCTCTATTACCAGATGGTCGGCCGAGGCGTACGTATCGCTGAAGGCAAAGAGAACTGCAAGCTAATCGACATTTGTGGCAACGTAGATACCTTCGGCCACATCGAAGAGTTTGTCATTAAAGAACCGAAGCCAAGACTGCACGAGCTGCACAGCAATGTAGGCAAACTTACTGCAGGCAAGAGTGGCGTTGTTGCTCCCAAAAAACGCACTGAAGGTGAAAGCTACCCCGAGGGGGTGATATCGTTTGGTAAACATGAAGGTACCCACATCCATGAACTACCGCAGGGCTACATTGAATGGTGTGCTGAGAACTTTGCTGATGGTGTGTGGCGTGACAACTTCAGAAAAGAAATACTCCGCCGTAAAGGGCAGTTGTTCACACCTGACAACATTGACAGTATTGACAATGATGACCGAAATAGTAGTATAGATACAGAGCTGCCGTTTTAGCGCAGTTCGTCACCTAATTTGAAACATTTATGGCGAAGAAGACACCAGAACAAGAAGTCGCAGTTATTGCCAAAGAGGTAGTGTCATTACAGCAACAAGCAGAGAGTCTGGTCATCAAGACCGAAGCTGATGTGAGTACTGCTACTGACTTTTTGGCTCGACTCAAAACGAAGTACGATGGCGCTGAAACTATGCGCACTTTTTTTGTTAAGCCGCTCAATGACCAAGTAAAAAACATCAACCTGATGTTCAAGGGTCAGACCGACCCGCTCGACAAAGCGATACGTACCGTAAAGGCCGCCATTAGTACATACACGCTTGAGCAAGAAGCAGAAGCGCAGAGAAAAGAAGCAATTGCCCAGGCTCGTAGAGACAAGGCCAACGCGGCTCGTGAAGAAGCTGGCAAGAGTCTCATACTCGACCCAGTAAAGTCAGTCGAACGTGCAGCGCCTACAGTAGCAACTGCAGCAGGTCGAACAACGACCAAAAAGGTTTGGAAGTTTGAAGTCATCAAGGCATCAGAGGTGCCTCGTGAATACTGTGAGCCAGTAGACAAGCTCATCCGCAACGCAGTGAACGCAGGCGCTCGTGACATCAAGGGTGTACGCATCTACGAAGACGTGCAGGTATCAATTTCAGCCAACTAGTATGTACACACATAGCGGTCGAGTAAAAGCAAACAAGAAAGACATCGAGGCAATCAAAGTCTTTATAGACCATGCCGCAATTGACATGAGTTATGGCGGTGGCGGTTCTTACAAAGACCATGGCTCACTAGAGAACAGGCTGGACGAGCGTGAACTAAAGAAGGGTCAGCTTGGACTTGAAAATGTAGTCTTTATGCTAGAGGCCTTGTGTGACAAATGGCCTAAAGAAAATTAAATATAATCAATACAAAAATATGGAATCATTCACAAACGACAGTGGTGAAGTAGTAGTAATCGCAGAGATGGACAAGTGCCGCCTCATCCACTCAATTGCAAAGTATGCGAAGCTCACAGGCATGAATGAGCAACTGAAGGCAGAGTACGAACCAGTAGTCAAAGCATTGAAGGGCGAAGCTATGAAGCGGTTAGCAGACAAGGAAGAGGCCGAATAGTCAGCAAACAACATGAGTGAAAAGAAAACCCAAAAAGAAAGAGTCATCGAACGCATCAACGAAGTTGGATCTTCCTTCAACTTTTGGGCGTTCCATCACTACATTCTTCGACTCGGTGCAATTATTCACGACTTGAAAGAAGAAGGCTGGGAGTTTGAAGCAGCATACGGCAAAGAGCTTGGTGAAGAGCCGACCATGCATAAAAACTTCTACTACCGCCCATCCAATAAGCCTAAAATTGATATCATCTAACTATGGCAAAAAAGAAAGAGGCCAAGACTGACGACTTCAGCACCCCAACCAGTGATAACGATAGTGACATCGTTCGCATCTACCGAGCCAAGTGTGAAGCCGCTCTCGCCCAAATCAAAGACATTGCCCAGTTCAGAGCCGAGGACAAGATGGTGGACTATGTATTCTTAGTTGGCCGCAAACTCTTCGATGTGCCACTAGATAAGCAAAACCTTGATGAGATGATACGCACAGGGGGTAAGCTCACTGGTGCATACGTCTACCTCGGCCAGAAGTCAGCTCGCGCACGCGCAGAACGCGATGTGTACACACAGAAGCTGGACGAGGTCGAAAAAGAAAGATTGCTTGCATTGATGCACTCTGGTGTAAAAGTCACCGAGGCACGTGCAGCAGTTGCGGGCGAAGTGGTACAATTAGCTGACTTTGTTCTTGAGAAGGACGTGGTCAAAAATCAGTGGGAGAACATCACTGACGCTAACGAAAAGATGGTCTCATTTATTCAATCGGCAATACGTGTGAAAGAGGGTGAACGCTACCAATCAGCACGGTTGCAGAATAATCAAGGTTCGATATGAAATCAGAAGACCTAGTTTGCTCACTAGAGCTAGCAAAGAAGTTGGATGAGTTGGGAGTGAAGCAGAAGAGTTTGTTTTATTGGACATACTCAAACATGTTCGGAAATGAGACTCACTATCTCCAATATTTTGAGCCAATTGAGGGCGGCTATGATGAGGAAGCCATGGTTGATGATATACCCGCCTACACCGTAGCTGAGCTGGGGGAGATGTTGAATAATATCTCTTTCTACTACAAAGGTTCACACCGACTTGAGAGGCACTTCACATATAAAAATCTACACATAAGTTTTAACCAACCAAAAAAGTATTGGTTTTGCTACATCACCAACGATGGTGGATACACTCATGTCGATAGTCAGTCGCGCGACGAAAACCTTGCTAACGCTTTAGCCAAGCTACTCAGCTATTTATTAGAGAAGAAACTAATTGATGTTAAAATGATTAGTACATGAAGACTATACCCACTACAGTTCAAACATACGTTGAAGGTACCGTCGAACCCAGCGTAACTACTGGCGAGACGATGGTGTATACACCAGTAGAAGGTGAGGACATCATGGTCACTCTTTGGGTCCAGTACCCATCGTATGACTTCATCTTTGGCCTACCAGCACCAAGTAGTCCGAAGTACAAAGACGAGTATGGGTTCTTCTGCTTCAGAAAGAAAACAGAAGACAAGGTCGTATCGTACTGGTCGGTGTACGTTGACCGCGCTGAGCTAGAAGAGATGCAAAAAGGTTTTACAGAATTGGCAGCAGCAAGTCGCATCATGCGACCTCACGAATGGCAAGACCATGACAAAGAACCTATGCGCTGAAGACATTAGTTTCCTGGCCGCTTCGTACGGTTGGGAACTATACAAGCACAGGCCAGAATTTTCACAGCTATTATTCAAAAGAGACGGAGTGCTACTGATTGTCTGGCACAACCGTATGACGGTACAGACAATGTTGAAACACCCAAAGAAGGGACGCACCCAACTGACGCGCAAGAGTGTCGATATCGAACTTCTTGAAAAAATCTTTGACAACCCTAGAGTGCATACCAAGAAAGGATATATCAACAAACCCTTGCTATGAAATTACCACCACCTTCAGAACGACATAAAATAAAGCGCGGCCAGATATGGCAGCACAATGAACCAAACCGACAGGGCGAAATTATCGCTTTGCTAGTCACGGGTACCAAGGGCAGTGACTACGTACACACAGTCAGACTGGACAATAGAAAATGCCAGCACAGGATGCGTACCAAAGACCTCTGGTTATTTTATTCACTGGTCGGCAAGAACGGCCAAAAACAATCACACAACATATGATACCCACACTAACGGTCGTAATCAGCGCAGTCATTGCCTGCACTAATCTGAACTACCAGCACTCACCTCGATGCACTGCACCAGTAGAGCACTTTGTCGTCCGACATAACGGTGAAGCCTTTGGCTACTTAACATCGGGCGTACAGTTTACTCAGGTCAATGTAGTAAACGACCTCACTCGACTGCAGAAGTTCCAACTTGAAGACGCATACTGGTATGTCAGTGATAAGGGTGACATCCAGGCCGAGAGTTCGATTGAGGCATTATCAATCTATCTAAGTCGGTAACATGAAAATTGAAGACGCAAATCGAATGAATCAGATGGTCGGTGAGATTCTTGAGCTTGTAGCCTACTCAAGCTTTGAGATGGAAGGCTCGACACCAGTGGAACGCAATTGCTCAGTTGAAGAAGCTATGCATGAACTGGGTGAAGACATCCAAAAAATCGCTCACAAGCACGGAATTAAACCAGTTGATAGGATGGGTCAGTTTCTTGGCAAAGAGTGCGGCTGTGAGCATCACAGTGACTCACATCATCATCAAGAAGATGACCTAGCCCTCGTAGAGATTGACAAGACTCATAACAATGAGAGCGGCGAAGAGCTAAGTGACCCAAGACCATGAGCAAAGAAACAGAAGAACTCGCCAAGTCTATTGAAAAAAGATATGGGGACCGACCAGAGGTGATGCACAACTTTGCAAAGATATTCGATGCATTTAACAAAACAAAAAATGAAACAGTCGGGACTTCGTAACCGCTTCAGCAATGAGACCAGACACGTTTGGCTCTACTGGTACTCATGCATGATATGCGGCAGAAACCAACAAGACGTGCTTCACCACATCATGTCACCGAGCACTCGGCACTACATTGATGGTAAACACAACGAGTCAGTCTTCAACAGTTGTCCCATTCATAACTTTGGTTGTCACATCGGCAATGAGGCATATCTGAACTCTGATGGCGGCACAATCAATCTGCTGGGCAAAACTCTTGAGGCACTGGTTGAAATGGACTACACACTCAAGCAAATCGACATCGACTTCATCAACACATACCACAGTCTGTACACACAAAGACAACGTAAAATGGTAAAATGTATAGGTTGAAAGATGGTCGCATTATCCAATAAATTACCACTATGAATACAGAAGAAGTAACAATGCGAGCAAAGCTCGTCGTTGAGTCAGTAGAAGCAAATGGTGACTCTGAAGCATTAAAGATGCGTGCAGTTTCACGCGAAGATACCTACCCAGAAGATGGTAGTGATGAGAACAACACGTATGCACACTTCTCGCCTTCAGCCACGTTCGAGATTTTGATTGCAAACCCTGCGCTTCACGGCAAGTTCAGTGTCGGCCAACAGTTCTACGTAGACTTCACAGAAGTTAAGTTGGCAGAGGATGAGGATGAGTCGTTTGAAGAGACTGTAGCTGACTAATTGTTTTCTCACACTATGGCTGTTATCAAACAACGGCCATAGTGATGAGCACGCATAGATTGCTCAAAAATTGTAAATATAAGCACACTTAAAATGAACCGAAAAAGTAAAACAACCGCACTTATACTCACCCTCTTTCTAGGATGGGTAGGTGGCCACAAATTTTATCTAGGCAACACAGTAGCAGGCACCATGTACGCACTCTTTTGCTGGACACTTATCCCAGCTTTTATTGCTACAATCGAGTTCTGGGTCATGGTCTTCACTTCAAAAGAAAGATTCAATGCGAAGTACAACCTGCACTACGACTTAACTCACACCAAATGATATTTCCACTCAACGGCTATATTCAGGTTAAACAACCTGAGAAGGAAGAAGAGACGACCGCATCAGGTATTTATATTCCAGATGCTTCAAAGAAGAAGCAGCGCCCTACAAGTGCCGAGGTCATTGCAACAGACCCGCATACTGAAGGTATGCACGTAGTAGTAGGCGACACAGTTTTCTTTCAAGATTTCTCGATGCTCACCTTTAAAGATGGTGAGGACGAACTATACTTTGTGAAGTTTGCAGAGGTCATTGCTACTAAAAAATAGATATGGGACTACTCGACGACGACTACGTGCCACTCTATAAACCACCTGAAGAAAAAAAGTATCGAAAAACAACTGCACTCTCTCAAGCAGAACGAGACTTTGAACTTAATAACATGGGAAGAGGCAAGGTCACAGAAGATTTTGCAGACTCACCATTTGCAGACCGTATATGAAAACTTACATCATCACAGACACCCACTTTAATCATGAGCGCATCAAAGAGATGGGCGCTGGTCGGCCAGATGACTATGAGCAAAGACTTTGGGACTCAATAGCTCTCCTAGACGAAGGCGACACCCTCATACACTTGGGTGACATCTGTATCGGTGCCGATGAAAGAGTACATGCGCTAATCAAAAATCTACGCTGCAAGAAGATACTGGTCAGAGGCAACCACGACAACAAATCATACTCATGGTACCTCTCACACGGTTGGGACTTTGTCTGCGAAGAGATAGTTATGCGGGTACGAAAGAAGATGATTTTGTTTACTCATGCACCAGTAGGCGTACTGCCTGGGCTCTATGCCAACGTACACGGCCACCTTCATGGTGACGGTGAGCGTAGAATACTCACGATGATTGATAACGACCACAGGCGAGACGAAGCTGAAGCTGTGGGTTACCAACTTTCCTATCACTACGATGCTGCGCCAGACATCAGAGGCTACCGACCCATCAGTCTTGATGAGGTAATGAACACACTTGAGCGACGTGCAGATATGACCAAGCCACTAGAGCCAGGCAAAGAATATAAACCACGATAAATAATATAAATTATGTACCAGCAGCAAATCACAATCGAATTGGGTAACTCAACTTATAGATTAATCTATTGGAAAAATCCAGAGACTGGACAGTGCCACTACTCTGTCTTACGTCAAACACAAACCGTAAACAACAAAGTGCGAGAGAGATGCCTCGTCACCTCTATTGTCCCGTCATCTCAAAAAGAAAATTTGAAAATGTTTATGTCACAGACACTTAATGAGTATGCGTCATATGAAATCACCCACGCACTTGAAAAGTTAAAAATATAAAATGGCAAAATTTACAATCAGTGTATTCAAACACGGTGACGATGGTGAGGTAGATGAAATCCTAGAAAAAGAAGTGACGGCCGAGCAAGTGATTGACATGCTCATTGCTGACCCAGCAGTCATCTACCAAGAAGTAGAGGTTGAAGTTGAGGAAGAGGAAGAGAAAAAACCAAAGACGCCCGTCTCAAATATCCCAGCCGAAAACAAGCAGCGCCGAACTAAGTACGACAAAGAAGCAATGATTGAAGATATCAAAGCCGACGAACTCACACCCGCTGAGATAGCAACCAAATACGATGTCACTGTGCAGACGGTCTACAGCCAAAGACATAGACTCAATACTGAGACTGGTGAGATAGACGAACCACTACAAGAGCCGAAGACGCCAGGACTCACGAGCTATGGTCAGAAAGCTCAAGACAGAGCTAACAGGCCACCAGCATCGACTCCGACAATTGAAGAGCGGGTCAGAGACATGGTGGGCCAAGGATTATCTTTTTCAGAAATGGAACTAGCGTTTCCTGCAGTGCCGTTCGCTCACCTAAAGTCGTTATACGAGAAGTATAAAATCTAGACATGGGCAAGGACACATACATCACCTTCAAAGAGCTGCCAAACCAGAGGGGAGCAAAGACTCGTCGGTGGTACGTGCTCGATAAAGGTGGAGTACCCTTCGCCATCATCAAGTGGTATGGCGGTTGGCGAAAATACGTCTGTTACTTTCAGGCTGACAGTTGGTGCGACCATCACTGCCTTCGGGAGATTGCCGACTTCTGCCAGAACCACACTGCTGGGCATCTCAAGGCGAAGAAGGAAATTGCACAGTCTGCACAGACTGACATTCTTTAACGTAGACGGGGTGCTATAATACTGGTATAGAGGCGTAAGTCTCTGCAATCAAACAAAGCACCACGCTGTTTAATAATAAAAAAATTACAGCATGGACAGACTAGAAAAGATATTGCTCGAACTGGTACAGGGTTTTGTTGACCATCCTGAAGCAGTAGAGCTACATACAACAGCCGACGCTGACGAACAGGGCGAACTTGTTATCATCAACGTCAAGCTTCACAAAGAAGATGTCGGTATGTGTATCGGTCAAAAGGGCACAACTGCAGAGGCTATACGCAAAGTCATCGGACTCATCGCGTTCAAGCAAATTGAGAAGAGAGTGTACGTCAAGATTGACGCACCTCGCATACCTCGCAACCACTTTGACTACCAACAGAAGGAAACCGCATAGTAGAGACCATTCACCTAGCTTGATGAAAATGGCCGCCGCACTTCGATGCAATGGCCGAGCGTCTGTATGACAAACACCACACACTATGGCTTCAAGAAAAGCACCTACAAAAAAAAGAACTTCAAAAAAACTCATTAATATCCAGAAGGGTATCGACAAGGTCAAAAAGAAGAAAACAAAAGCTACTCGCAAGAGTAAGCCCGTAGCTGCCCCTGTTGCTGCCATAGCAGTGAGTGAAGGTCGTGCTGTCGATAAGATGGTAGACGATGTTGTCTTCAGTCCTTTGACACACAGAAGAGAAGCTGTGCTCATCGCACAAGCCTGCGAGGTGTTTCACTTTGAGATTCCACCAGAGAAGAAGAAGACAAAGAGCAACCCCAAAGGGGCAGGTCGGCCAGCAGAGATTGACGACCGTACTCTTTCAAAATTAGAGTACGCTTTTGCATTTGACTCTACTGTAGAAGAAGCATGTATTTTAGCTGGTATCAATCCAGTAACATATTACCGCTTCATCAAGAAGTACCCTGAATTTAGTAATACGGTTGCCATACTACGCCATATACCAATGACACTCATCAGACAGGTACTGGTGACAGGGGCAATGAGTAACTTCGACAACGCTCTCAAGTACGCTGCAGTGAAGAACAAACAAGAGTTCTCACCAAAGATTGAACTCAACGCCAATATGACTGAGACAGTAGAAGTCTCGCCTGAAGCGAAAGAGGCAGTCGATAAAGTGTTTGCACTGTTTGAGCGTAAAGCCCTGGCGTCTAAGGTTGACTATGTCGTAGTAGAAAGCGACGTATGAAATACATCAGTGAAGGAATCAATCTTGAAGACCCTGCAGTACGCAAGTACATCGTCAAACAAGGTGGTCTACTCGGCTGGTGTATGGTGTACCTTCGCCACTACTTCACAGTAGAGCCTGCTGACTACCACTACGTTCTTTCTCACGTACTTGAGGACCCTAGCGAAGAGTTGGTTGAAATCATTGGACACCGAGGTGGTGCAAAGAGTACATACGCCACAATCGGCGCACCTTTGTATCTTGGCCTTGAAGGCAAAGCAAAGTTCATCATCCCTGTAGGTGATACCACCACACAGACAAAGCTCACCATCGCAAACTTGCGGTATGAGTTGGAAGAGAACAAGTGGCTGCAGCAAGATTACGGCATCACTTTCGATAAAGCTCGCAACTGGTCTTCAGAAAAGCTCATGCTTGCCAATGGGTGTCTCATCATGGGACGTTCACGGGGGCAGAAGATGCGCGGACTTCGACACCGCCAGTACCGACCACAAGTGGTACTCTGTGACGACGTTGAGGACCTTGTGTGGGTGAAGAAGAAAGAGAACCGCGATAAGACTGAGAGCTGGTTCAACAACGAAGTCATCCCAGCGCAGCAAGAGGACAAGAGCAAGCTCGTACTCATTGGAAACCTACTGCACAAAGATGCGCTGATGATGCGAGTACGCAAATCAAAGAAGCCAGACGGTTCCCTACTCTTCACTACCCTTGAGTTCCCTCTCATCAACAAGAAGACTGGGGTAATTGAATGGGCAGGGAAGTACCCAAACCAAGCAGCTATCGACAAACAGAAAGCAAAGGTGCGTTCACACATCACGTGGGCGCGCGAGTACCTTCTCAAAATCGTTGCTGAAGAAGACCAACCAGTGAAGGAAGAAGATATACACTTCTACCCTAACAAGATGCTCGATGAGCGAGACGAAGATGGCAAACTGAAGTGGAAGCCCAAAGATGCAGGTGTTGGTGAAGACCTTGCCATCAGTGAGAAGCAGAGTGCCGACTGTACCGCAATGGTCGCAGGGTATCGCATCACACTCGATGACAAAGACCATATCTTCATTCGACCAAATCCAGTCAACAAGCGTGTTGGCTTCGATGACTCAATGAAGGAAGCTATCCGTCTCAATGACACCATGCCAGTAGGCACTAAGTGGTTCGTAGAAGACGTTGGTTTTCAAAAGGCTGCACTACAGACGATGAAGCGAAAGGGCTTGGCGGTATATCCGATGCGAGCAATCAGTGACAAGAAGGCCCGACTTGAGACCATCTCACCATTCATCATTGACGGCACCGTATTGTTCCCTGAGTTCGGCTGTGAAGAGCTGCTGCAGCAATTGCTGGGCTTTGGCTCTGAAGAACACGACGACCTCGTAGATGCGCTTGTGTACCTCATTATGGGGATGCTCAAGCGTCGTACATTCAAAAATGTTGAGCGACCTGATAGAATATAATCACCCCATGCTTACGCCTAAACAGAGAGAACTTGCCATACGGCATATTGTTAACCAGATACACGTGCCTAGAATGAGTCACGCTCTGTCAGATTTCCTCACCAAGTTTGGTGAGCACATTGTTTTCTCTATTGAGGCATCCAGGCAGCTCGGCACCCCAGTGATGAAGAAGCCACCAGTCTTTGACTACTCCCACATCACAGAAAAGTTGATACAGGACGTATTGACCCTTGAAGAGATGTATAATAAATCCAACGGCAATGACAAAGACAAATGATTTTCACAAATCCCAGAGCGGCATCATGGTTCCGACAAGTGCACTGCCTGTCGGAGTAGAGTGTGCCTTCTGTGACTACGTTATCTTTAAGCAGAACGAAGCGGGTGGCCGTCTCTATCTTCATCAAGGCAAACCCATCTGTGCTCGATGCCGTATACTCAAGGGCAGCAAGTACGCCAACATCATTCGCCAGGACGTTGATGTGTACGAGAAGGATATACTGGCAAAGAAGCATCACGCAGAAGCCAAAGAGATTCAGCGCGTTGCAGAGATAGCAGTGGCGAGTCAGAAGAATACCGAGCATGTAGGAGAGACTGGACTTGAACAGCGTAGAAAGTTTCAGCTTTAATTTTTATCAAAACATATGTCCGTCAAAATCAACGAGTTTCCATCTAGCAAAGAGATTCAGCGAGTGAACGCTCTCAAGCAGTATCACAAGCTCTACGACACCAGTGAGCAACTGTCTATTCTCAAACTGCACGAACTCATCAAGAAGCAGTACAAGAACCTGGCCGACCTGGTATATCTAGCTCACGGCATCCCTGCAAGAATCACCGAAGTCTACGGTGATTTTGTGCTAGGTGATGTCGAGCGTCTGGTCATACAAGCCCCTGCAGGCGCTTCAGAGGATGACCAAGCGTGGGTAGAGGGTGTTGTCTATGAGAACGACCTCAAAGAGCGCATGAGCGACTTTGCTGAAGACCAGAGTGAGTTCGGCTTCGTAGTACTGCTCGGCTACAAGGACGATGAGAACCAGTACCACATGATGTCGGTACCTGCAGACCAATACTTCCCACAGAGTGACGGCTCTGTTGTTTTTATTACTTACCGAAAGGACCCAGCCAATCCGACAAGTAAGAAACTACTAGCCCACACACAGCACTACCAGAAAGGAAACGGTAATGTATTCATCGAGCACCAAGCTTGGCGATGTAACCAGACAGGTGTAGTCATCGAAGCATATCCACTTGAGGCAATGAGTGCACTTGTCGGCCGCACCCTGGTAGAAAGTGAAACCCTTGATATTGATGAGATACCTGTACGTCAAATTGACAACGGCCGCCGCAGTAAAGAAGGCTACGGCAAGAGTGACTACGCAGACATCGTGCCTCAACTCGCTGAAATCAATGAGCGTAGCACACAGGTAGCAACCCAGTTCCTGAAGAACATGGACGCCAAGCTGGCAATACCTGCATCTTCACTTGAAGAGGATGAAGAAGAGGGCAGCACTAAAGTCAAACACAGTGAGGCATTTATACTTGAGAGCAAAGAAGACCCAATGCCGCAGTACATCATCAACACCAATCCCTTGCTTAATGATGCACGCGAGCACATCCTCTCAATGATGAAGTTCATTGAGTTCATGACAGGTATACCAATGTGGGCGTTAACACGTACTGCAGCGCCGCAGAGTGTAGAGTCTCTTCGCATCCAACTCTTCCCTGCTATGCGTAAGACATCGAAGAAGCGAGCGAAGCTACGACGCGGAGTACTCGACATGCTTCGTATCGGGGCCAAGATGACTTCTTCTTCAGAAGAGCTGCAGAAGAATGACTGCATCATCAAGTTCTCTGATGCTTTGCCAGTAGACGAACAAGTACAAGTCAACGTAGAGGCACAGAAAATCACATCAGGTATCAGTTCACGCCATTCATCACTCAAGCGAATTGAAAACATTGATGACGAAGCGGCCGACGAAGAGCTGGCCCGCATCAAGAATGAGGATGCCATCGCGGGTCTAGGCTCAGTAGGTAGTGCACCGACCCTTTAGTTATTAACGAGATATCTATGAACTTCCCTAAATCAATCACAATCGGCAATCGCAAGGTACCAGTCAAAGTCGTGGACTACGATACGCCTGGCTATGTGTACACCGATGACCCACAAATCGAAGTGAGTAAGAACGTCGATGACTCTCTACAAGAGCGTAGGTTTATTGAGGGTGTAATGGCAGCAACATACGATTACCTCAAGATGTTGAATGAGATGAAGAGTGAAGTTGAAAACCCAAGTGAATTGTCTGACATGGCAGGCATGAGTCTCGGTGCGGCAATATCAAAGGTGCTCGCTGATAATGGTCTCAATAAATAATCTGTATGCGTTTCCCAACTGGCAACAAAGTGCACCAAGACATCAATGAAGGCTTTGGCGAGAATGTCGCCTTGCTTGAAGACAAGATGAAACGAGTGGATTGGCGATGGTTCGCCACCGTCTACGCAGCAGCATTTACCATGCTGCTCGTTTCTGTTTTCGCTCTCATCGTAGTAGTGAAGTTAGCCCTAAAAATTATATGAACCCTAAAGACCAAAAGAAGCGTGAAGAAGAACTTGGTAGACTTCTCGACAAAGAGGTCTCTGAACTACGCACCATCCTCGGTGAGCTAGAAGAAAAGGGTCAGAACAGTATTGAGGCTGCAACCAGCATAGAGTTGCTAGAGGCCCGTAAGAGAGCTGTGATGGTCGAAATTAAGGGAGCTGTTGCTGAAGCTGATGCACAGGTCAAGGCGTGGCTGTCACCAGCAATGGCTGGCGCCTACATCGCAGGGTTCAATTACACTGACGAGATACTAAAGACATTTGATATCAAACTGAAGAGCGGAGTACTTACCGTCGATATCCTTCGCACTGTTGAAGACTTCGCACCACACCTTCAGGTAGTGAATCTATTGATTGGTGATGCCTACGGTGACATCGCTGGCGGCATGACTGGGTGGGTGAGAGGCAATGAGCGTGTTCTGTCTGATGTCATGCGTCAGCAGATACAGTCGAGGATTGCTGAAGGCAGACTCGCAGGTGAGGCGGCCAGGATTATCAAAAAGGATGTAGTCAGCATTATTCAAAAAAATGGACTTCGCGCTCTACTGGATAGAGGCGGCCGCCAATGGACACTAGAACGCTACAGTGAGATGGTCACCCGTACTCACCTCATCAAAGCCAACAACGAAGCTACTCTGCTTCGCATGAAAGAGTACGACATTGATATTGTTCAGGTATCAACCCACGGCGCAACAGACGACCTCTGTATGCCGCAAGAGGGAGAGATATACTCGATGTCGGGTAAAAGTAAAAACTACCCAAGGGCACAACCCGAGGACTTACCGCCTTACCACCCGAACTGCAAGCACTCTCTACTACCTAGACCAGACTTGAGCTAATAGTAGTCGATAGGTACGTTTGTTGCTTCAGCCAGGGTCGCTTCAATCACACTCCCAACGTCATCTGGTACATCGAACATACCAAGACTAAGTTGACGCTCGAACTGAACATCACCCAGCTCTTTGCGCCACAGTTCCAACTGATTATTTGATACAGACATAGTTACAATTTAGGTTGACAATAACTTCATTCGACACCTCTATACTATGCCGCTAAGATGAAGAAAAAATGACAAAGAAAAACTCAAAATTCACACCGAAGCAGTTGCCCATTAAGAAGCTCTTTGATACACACACAAGGAAGATGCGCGACTTTTTAAATCTAGCAGAGTGGGAGATTACCACCTGCATAGTTGATGGTCTGTTTCTCAACAGTGAGAGAAGTACCACAATGGTATGCACAGTTCAAATCAATTACCTGAGAGCAACCATTCAAGCCTTCGACCCAGCATGTAAGTGCACTGAAGAGGAGCTAGAGGAAACCTTGATGCATGAGTTGTGCCACATCATCACCGAACCGATGTATCAGTCGGCCATTGATAACGCCTCACCACAAGAAAATACTCACCTGCAGCGACTACGAGAACAAGAGACTGAGCGCATCGCTCGTATCGCCATTAAAGGCTACCGCGCTCTGAATAAGTAATGCACCTCGTCACCAATAAATTCTTCACGCTGGTGCTATGATAAAAGTTAGGAGCGGTGCCTAAACGCTGATGCTGTGAGAACCAGCTACCGCTCGCCATGTTCCTTACAACAACCTTACAACCATTTTTATGGAGGGTTACAATGAAACAAAGCTTTAAGCTTCATGAGGCTCAGCAAAAGAAAAGAGAGGACGACTTGGCTGCTTGGATTAAGCAACCTACCTGCTGCGTTTGTCAGCGGAACTGCGAGGGTTACTATGGCCGTCATGGTGACTCAGGCTCATGTAGCAAAAAATGTGAGGAGAGCTACGATGCAAACGCAAGAAGTGGTTGAGGCCATGACACGGTCGAAGGTGGACGAGCAAACATTCTTCCGCCTGGCCCATATCTACTGTTTTGGCAGCGATGCCAATGTCTCTACCGATGTCGCGCAGTTCAAGCTGCACGCTATCGTTCCACCTTTCGTGCTTCGGTACGTCAGGGAAACTTCTTCTGGGAGTACGTCATGAAAAACCTCATGTTCTACATCAAGTTTGCTCTGGTGCTGGCCCTCATTGGCTGGATTGCCAAAGCCTGGGCGCTCACACCAACTCCGACACCTGACTCCCTGGCTCAAGAAGCCATCAACGCCGTGACCATCCACCAAGGCATTTGTCCTACACCAAAAGGTCAAGTGCTCTGCATGGTCGGCTATGACGAAGCGGCCAACACCTACTGGATGCTGCTCTTCGATAACGAAGGCGTGCTGTACCAGGTTGTCGAGATGAAAGAAGGGGCACATCGTGTTCGCTGGACGCACCCTGAACTCACCATTTGAATATCCAGGCAAAAGCTGCACAACTACTATTGTGCAGCTTTTTTATTTGATATAATAAAAGAGGTCAGTTGTAGCGGTACACACTAGGATAGCTTTCACCAAATTTTAGACCGTCATACACAGACCACCTGGGAGTGCCAGGCTTCGCCCACATTTGTTCATTGAAAAACTGCGAGACAGAAACCGTACTACATTCTTAAAAGTGGTACACCCGATACGTGCACGCGCATCAATGAAGTCGCCGTACTTTGCTACAGCGCAAGACGTTCACGCAGGTCTAGTACCAGCCTAACGTCCAACACGCGGAAAGATACACCTAGTATCTGCAGTGTTGTCATACACAGGTGTTGGTGGAGATGCCCACTGCTCTCACTGTCAAAAAAAGTGGGGCGGGGATGCGATAGTCATATCAAAGTTGCTGCTTCACAAGCAGATAGGTCTCGTAGACGTTTTTCAATCCAAGTGTGGTACGGCGGTTCAATTCCGCTCACTTCCACTAACTCAAGTTGTGCACAGGGACTGCCAAAGAAGGCAAACATTGTGTATAATGTCAATACAAGCGTGATGTGCTTTGTTTGATAAACAGGTCAGCCGACACCTAGTGCCCTGCACAGCAAGTCGGTAATAACGGTCATCGCACCAAAAAATATATGCTTCACAAAATTGAAACGAAAGTAGTAGTTCACAAGTTCAACGGTAAAGAGGACGATGTACAGTTTGTCGAAATTGATGGCAAGAAGTATATCCCTGATGATACTGACAAGACCAAGGCCAAAGAAGTAGACGGCAAGAAGGTTGAGTACGTAGCACCAGTACCACCGAAGAAGGACGATGCGCCAGACCTATCGAAGATGACAACTGAAGAGATTGCCAACCTAAATCCTGAAGTCAAGAAATTGCTGCAGGAAAAGGCAGACAGAGAAGCGGCTGATGCGAAAGCAAAACAAGACGCCGACCTAGCTGCTGGTAAGCACGAAGAAGTCATCAAGTCGAAAGACGCTGAGATTGATAAGTTGAAAAAAGAGCTAGGTACTAAGGGGGAGATACTTGAAAAGTATGTCGGTAGCGTTAAGCAGGTACTTGAGCAAGTGCTAAAGGATATTCCGAAGGACAATATCGGACTTATCCCTGAAAGCTTTTCACCACGTGAGAAACTTGAGTACATCACCAAGAACGCGAAGCTGCTAGGTGTCAAAGTTGGCACTGGTAAAGGCGGTGGCGTTCCACCTAACGAAGATGACCCGAATACTACTGACTTGCAGAAGTATCAGGCAGAGTTTGAAACACTGCAGAAGAAGGAAGGGAAGAAAGCATCTGACTTCACCCGCATGGCTGAACTCGGTAAGCTCATCAAAACAGAGCGAACAAAGAAATCATAGACTGACTACCTAGATGGTTTTAGCAAAGACTTTAACCTCTAAATTTATTATGGACTTAGGACTTCACACCACCCTCGACGACACAAACTCTATCCTTGACCCTGAAGTGATTGCTGTTGCAGAACGCATCACCCCAGCTCAAGCAAAAGAGTTCGGAAAGGTTTGGGACCTCTTCACAACTCGTGAGACACCATTCACAACTGAAGTGTATGATGTGCTCACTCGAAACTACACTGCACCATCTGTAACACTTGGTACTGTAGGTTCAGGTACTGATTGGAACTCAACTTCAGATGCTAGTGCCCTTCCAATCACTTCAGGCACAATCGACCGTATTACAGTCGGAGACATTCTGCTCGTAGATGACGAAATTGTCGTAGTATCTGCAGTAGACCGTTCTGGTAATACCATCGACGTGTACGAACGTGGTGCTGGTGACACTTCAGGTGCTACCCACACTTCAGCGACTGTTGCGAAAATCATTGGTTCTGCTCACGTTGAAGGAACTGCCAACGCAGAAGCAATGGCAGAAACTACTGGTAAGGTCACCAACTACTGCCAACTCTTTGAAGAAACAATTGACCTTTCAAAGGCAGACAGTGACCAAGCTCGTAAGACTGGACGAACAGAGACCGCACTGAAGACTGAAGCGATGCAACGTGTCTTCCAAGACCTTGCTCGAACAGCCATCTACGGAACTGCCCGTGCTGCAACTGCAAGCATCCCAGCGATGACTCGTGGTCTCATCAGTTACCTCAATGACGTTTCTGGTGGACTAAAGACTGCAGTAAGTGGAGCTTTCACAGAAACCGTATTGAAGAATGAACTAGACACAATCCGTGCTGCTGGTGGTACTGTAAACGCAATCGTGCTCTCTGTATCACAGAAGCGAGTTGCTAACGGCTTCACTGGTTCTGACTCTGTAGTGACTACACGTCAAGACAAGGTCGGCGGACAAATTCTTGACTTCTACGAAGCTGATGGACATGGACAAATTCCTTTCGTTGTTGACATTGACTTCCCAACTGACAAGGTGGCTCTCGTGAACTCAAACTTCATGGAGAAGGGATGGAAGGTAGACGACCAACTCTCATTCGTGCCGTTCACTAACACGAACCCACGTGAGAAGAAGGACCTGCTTGCAGGTAAGGCTGGACTTTCTGTAGAGGGAATCGGACGCACTCACAGTTTGCTCACAGGCCTCACTTAATCGGTAAGTAGAGCAAAGGCTGGGTAACCCCCAGCCTCTTGCTCTATCAAAGAATCTATCAATCAATAATTTCAATTCAAAATGAGCACTACAAATGACAAAATTACTGTAATCGGTAAGAGCGCAAAAGACCTCTCTAGTCACTACGATAAAATCAATAAGAAGTACGAGCTTGGCCTCGCACCTCTTAACGGCACAGAAGGCTACCAGGCGCTTCAGAAGCTAGTAGGTGAAGCTCAGACCAAGATTGACGAGAAGATTGCGGCCAAAGCCGCTGCAGCAAGCGGGGAGACTATTGGCGGCGGTAGTGCTGTAGCAACCACAGCAGCTAAGGTATACGTATTCCTGAAGTCGGCTGCATATGTTGACGCGGCAGGAGAGAAGCGAGTTGGTGGCGGTTTTTACCACATTGACCTCAATGAGTACCCACGCTTGCGACAAGTATCTAAGAACGAATGTATTGTGTACGGTGAAGAAGTGCCGACACGAGACCTCACCAAGATTGCTGAATGGTTCGGTGTGAATCCAGAAAAGCACAAGAATGACGAAGAGCTACTCAGTGTGCTTTTGACCACCCCTACGCTGTACTAAATCTGTCTTACACAAAATTTAATTTTCAACCATTACCATGGACAGACAATCATCAAGACTACGCAATAGTCTTCAACTAGACGGACGAGTAGAGACCCCAGACACAGCTGAAGTAACTGTAGTTCTACGAGACACACGAGGTATCTTACTTGCCTACGGCGCAACAGTTCCAGCCGATGCTGAAATTGGTTACTCTAAAGGATGTATCTTTATCGACACCAATGCTGATGCTGGCGCAGTGATGCTTGCCAACGAAGGGGACGAAACTAGTGCAGACTTCAACACCTCACTTGTTTCAGGTGATATTTCTTCAGTTGTTGCAGGTGCTGGTCTTACGGGTGGCGCAACTTCTGGTGCAGCGACTCTTGACGTGGTTGCCGACGAAGTTACTATTGAAGTGACTGCTGATGAGATACACGTGAAAGACGGCGGTATCGACACAACTCAACTTGCTGCCGATGCAGTTACAACTGCAAAGATTACTGATGGTGCAGTTACCCCAGCTAAGACAATCAACGTTGCAGCGGTCACCGCGACTGCCGACGGTCTTACTACTGGTATCATCCCTGCAGACAAGACTCACGTCACTGTGACTTCAGCAGATGCGAACCATATTGTTGTACTCCCTGCCCCTGTAGTTGGTCAGACACTATGCATTGATGTAGGAGCGACAGGCTTCGAGCTTCGTTCAAGTGCACCAGAGACAGTCCTCATTAACGGTGGAGCTGGTGGAGCTGCGGTTGAATCTGCTATCCCTGCAAACTCAACTCTATTCATGACTTGTGTTTCAGCTACTGCTTGGAAGGGCTACTACATGGATGCAGATGGTGACGTTGTAAAGGTAGAAGCAGCAGCTTAACTTACACACCTATGACTCAAGTCATCACTACCAACACCATCATCCACGGCGTTGACGGAAGAGTGGCCGTTGTTGAAATATGTGAGTCAAATGGTGCTGGTGAAACAATCACCCACAACATCACTGATTCTGATATGGGTAGCACTGATGCTGCAAACCTTGACCCTGCAGCCAACCCAGTTGTTGCTGGAGAGAACACAGTTGAAAAGTGGCAACGCTTTCATTTGACTGATATGGGGGGTGCATCAGTCATTGATGTTCTGAAGGTGTGGCGCGACGGTGCACTAGGTGGAGCCGCTACGCACGTTACAAACGCACGTGAGACTTCATACGCTGGTGCAGCAACATATGCGACACCTATCGTCACAAACTCAACTGTAGCGACTCAAGCAATGCCTGAAGAAGAGCCTACGGGCGCAAACCTAGGTATTGCGGGTAGTCTCGCTGGTCAGCTCATAGATGTCGGCTACTCTGACTACCTAGTACACCAGATTCAGACCGATGCGGCCGACACTGTTGGCTCAACTAGTAACATGAATTATCAGTATAACGAAACTGCCTAACATGATTGAAACTCGAAAAAATGATTCAATCGTAGTTGAAGTGGTGAACCCTACAGCCCAGGCCACCACTAACTCCTACGCAGACGTTGATGGGTCTCTCATTGACACTCTATTCCAAAAGAGCATTGCCTATACGATTCTAAACTCTGATGTAGCAAATGACCTCGATTGGCAGGTAGTTGCTTCAAATGACAACGATAGTTTTGTGGTCGTTGATGCTGAATCGACTGTGCAAGAAGCGGCAGTTGATAGCTACGCTGTCACCCAAGCTGCGTATCGTTACTACAAGGTGCAAGTAAAAAGTACCGTAGCTGATACACCAGCAGAGGCCACCGTCAGCGGTATCGCTAAATAGTCCAGACGCATTACAAATCAGCAATACAATGCTGCATAGCTCCCAGGCAATACAATGTCGCTCAAAAGCCCTCTGTATTGCCACAGGGGGCTTTTGCATAACCAACTAACATGAACAGTCAACAGATACTTGGAAAGGCCAAGACAGAGCGGATATGGACATTCTTTAGGAATGGTGTACCAGAAGATGTGAAGCTCGAACGATGGGCCTGGGGAGTGGTCTACAAGAACGGCTCTGAACTGCATCAGTTCGATGCTCAAGGTATCTTTCACCAAGTAAAAGAAATTGCCTGGGAAGACGTGGCACTCTTCTGCATCTTCAAACCTGAAGGCGCTGACACAGAGCGTATTGATATAGTGGTTCAACCAGAAATGCAGATGTTCTACTACTACACCAATACTAATGCTTGGTATAACGGCCTCAACAACTTCAGTCACATTTATACTTACGGTTGGAAAGACAAGGGAGAAGGTGGGCGAGTAGTCTACAATTTCATTTTGCCTGATGACCGTATTGTTCAATCTAATTGTGAAAATATCGACCTCACAAAGTTTAAGTTAACTATTTAACAACCATGTCATTCCCTACTGTAGTATCAAGGACAAAACAACGTATAGGAGACGGGACGTCTTACGGAGGGACAACCCACAACGTATCAGTTCCAACTCACGAGATAGGTGATTTGGTGATAATGTTTATGGCGTCACGTCAAGATACAACCTCTAGCCCAAGTGGCTGGACTGTTCTTGCAAACTCAGCTTATAACTGGAATATTGTCATCGCGAGAGTGATGGACGGCACAGAGGGGGCAACAATTCCATTTACTTTTGGGACAACAGGTAACTCAAGTACGATTAAGTATGTTGTCAGAGACTATACTGGATTTCCTGAAGTCGCGGCAAGTGTAAGTGGCGACCCGCCTTCTCTTAGCCCGTCATGGGGAGCAGCGGATACTCTTTGGATTGCAGCCGCTAACAGAGTGGGTGGCTCAAATGTGATTACTACAGGAGCACCAGTAGACTATAGTAATTTTTTAGTTGAGTATTCACCTAGTACACTAACAACTAACAACGTCGCATCGACAGCCGACAGAGAACTTAATGCTGCAACAGAAGACCCTGGCTCGTTTGCAGGAGCGCTTCAAAATAAATCAGTGACGATTGCCATTCAGGGAATAGTTGCTGCAGGTCCTGACACATACGTCTTGACTAAGTCACTCCGTTACGTGGTGGTCGTACAAACTGCTGTAATTAAGAGTCTTAAGTACTTAGTGATTTCTATAGCTGCGACTGTCAAATCTCTTACGTACCGTGTCCTATACACCCCACCAGCAGTAACAAAATCTTTAACGTATGTGGTGTCAGTTCCGACCGCAATACAAAAGAGTCTGACATATTGCATACTTCGACCAAAC
>Ga0209417_1002354_pt1 | contig 29467 bp, 31 predicted proteins | sample RifGroF2_FD_184002 | JGI IMG/M metagenome (GOLD analysis project Ga0209417, IMG submission 184002) | Groundwater microbial communities from Rifle, Colorado, USA - Groundwater F2 (SPAdes) (version 2) | ecosystem: Environmental > Aquatic > Deep subsurface > Groundwater | place: Rifle, Colorado... | reverse complement strand
CACTGGACGAATCCGCGGTATGAAGTTCAAACGCCCGGAAAATGCCAAGCCGGTGCGGCCTTCATTGGTAATAATTGACGACCCGCAGACTTCCGAATCTGCAAATTCCCTGGAGCAGACTAAGAAGCGTGTGAGAGTTTTGGCGGGTGACGTCCTGGGACTTGCCGGTCCCGGGCAGAAGATTTCCGGTCTCATGCCATGCACGGTGATCCGGCTGGGCGACATGGCCGATCAGATTTTAAATGGTGCTACGCACCCCGAATGGAACGGAGAACGTACAAAGATGGTTTATGCGTTCCCCTCGAATGAAAAACTATGGGAGCAGTATGCCGAGATACGTGCGGATTCCCTGAGACAATATGGAGACATCAGAGACGCCACAGAATTTTATAAAACACACAAGACAGAAATGGACGAAGGGGCGAAGGTGGCGTGGGATGCCCGTTTCAATTATGATGAACTTTCGGCGATACAGCATGCGATGAACCTGAGCTTCCAGGACGAAGGGGCGTTCTGGGCGGAGTACCAGAACGAGCCGAAGCCTGAAGACTTGGGCGAAGACCGCATCATGACCGCCGATGAAATCAGCAAAAAACTCAACGGCATGACCAGGGGAGAAGTTCCGGTCGGATGTTCTTATGTGACGATGTTCATAGACATTCAGAAAGAACTTTTGTATTGGCTGGTGGCCGCCTGGGAAGAGAATTTCACGGGCTATGTCATCGACTACGGAAGCTATCCCGAACAGTACCGGAGATACTTTTTATTAAAGGACGCGCGTCCGACTTTGCAGGATGCCGCGCCGGGGGCCGGACTGGAAGGAAGTGTCTATAACGGTTTGGAGAAAGTATGCGATGCATACCTTGATAAAGAGTGGCGCCGGGATGACGGGGCTATGATGAAAATAGAACGCTGCCTTATAGATGCCAACTGGGGACAGTCGACGGACATTGTGTACCAGTTCTGCCGTCAAAGCACACATTCGGCGGTGCTCTTGCCGAGTCACGGAAGATATATCGGGGCTTCATCAAAGCCATTCTCGGACTATCGGAGGCAGCCGGGAGACCGCATAGGCCACAACTGGATGATCCCGAATGTCAGAGGGAAACGCGCCATCCGCCATGCGTTATTCGACGCGAACTATTGGAAGAGTTTCATACACGCCCGGCTTGCCGTTGCGATGGGAGACAAAGGTTGCCTTTCATTATATGGAAGGGAAGCGAATGCGCATCTGCTTTTAGCCGAACACATGACTTCCGAGTACCGCGTAAAGACTGAAGGCCGCGGAAGAAAAGTCGATGAGTGGAAGCTTCGTCCCGAAGCCTCCGACAACCACTGGCTCGACGGAATAGTCGGCTGCGCCGTTGCCGCATCCATGCTTGGCGCAAGGCTGCCAAGTACCGGGGAATCCGACAAGCCCATCAAACAGAGAAGGAATATTGATTTATCAAAATCCCAACGCAAACTATATCTCTCCGGCGAACGGAGAATCTTGAATCCGGACGGGACACGGAGAAAATTGAACTGAAGTATTTTTAAGGGATTGGGAAATTGGCATCGGGTTCAATAACCCTGAAATAACCTTTGATGCAATTCGGATTGCGGACGCATATCTGGATATGGCTTTCTCTGAGAAAACCTGCTCCCTCGTAGACCTTTTCTCCTTCAAGGAACAAACCTCTTACAGAGTCAAAAGGCGGCTTTTGTTCTTTTTAGTAAAATTTATGGATAGTATTGATCACGGCGCAATCTAAATGTTTAAGGAGACCGTGATTTTGAGGAGGGGGGAACTGAGCTATCCGACATGATTCAACCAGTGAATTATAACCCTGTTTTAAAATTTCAATGGATTTTGTTTCCATCAGGTTAAGGCATCTGCCTAAATCAATAATGGCTCCAATTACGAAAGGCTCATTAATTCTCTTTTTGTTGCGCTCCGGATTGTTTTTGATCAGGTTGGCGTAATCCAGCGCCCGTTGCGGATTGTTCTCCCAGAAGTAAATGCCATGTCCCAGCCAGTCGTAACTATTTTCACTTGGGAGAAGTTTTGATCTTCCGGCAAGAATGTCCTCTCCGATATTTTTATCGCAGCCATGAAAGCCAAGAACAAAATTGGGAAGAGTTGAATACATAAATTAACGATAAGCCTTTGTCAAGTTGCCTTTTGGGGTGTGGGTTCCGACACTCACCAAAAATTCTCTGGCTTTTTCTTTGGAAGAAGTTACTTTTTTAGTAAATTCCTTCATTTCTTTAACAATTTTTTCAGATTCTTTTGCCGTCATTTTTCACCTTCCGGTTTTCTATATATAGATATTACTCCATAAAGCATAAAAGGTCAATAGCCATTTGCCATAATCCTGAATCTAAAATCAAAAAACAGTGAGGTGAAAATGCCCCAGTGTTTTAAGTCGGAGCAATTGGAACATCATAGTTGCTCTTAATTATTTCTTGGCTGCATTTTTAGGAGTTCCCTTTTAGCAATCAGCTTTTCCACAGGTTTTGTCGGCATGACAGCCATTTCTTTAACAGCAGGTGCTTTTTACAGATGATGATGAGTGTGGCTAAAAAGCAATTTTGACTTTTAACTGCCCGCCGCATGCTGTCGCATAATCATTAAGCTTTTCAATAGTCAAATTTGCCGCACCGCTCTCCATCCTTGAGATTACCGACTGGGTAGTATGAAGCCTCTCGGCAAGCTCCTTCTGGGAAAGCTGTGCATATTTGCGAGCCCTGTAAAGTTCCTGAGCAACCGCATATTCAATGTCAAAATCTTTTGCTGCCTTCTCATGTCCGGGCAGTTTTTTTATCCGTTCTATCTGCTCAACATGTGCCTTGCGCATTTTGTCAAAAATATTTCTATTCATTGTATTCACCCCGTTTTATAAGTGAAATTGTTTTTTCAGCTTTTCTAATTTCCTGAATTGGCGTATCCTGCGATTTCTTTACGAAGGCATGAACTCCAATCACATAATTATTTTCGGCATAAAAGTAAAAAACTCTTACATTGCCGCCTTTTCTTATCCTTATTTCAAACAAGTCCCGCTTGAGCTTTTTCCCGAACGGCTCTATAAAGATATCCATCCTTTTCAATACGGCTGATTATATTTGCGTATTCCATTTTTACCGCATTGTTTTGCTGTTCTATGAATTTATGCACCTGCTTCACAGCCATGTAGGTCTTTTTATTCATTATTAAGTTCCATAAATACTCATGTCATACATACATTATATCGCATATATGCGATATTGTCAAGGCAGCGGATAATAAAAAACTAGGAATCATGACCGGAATCATGATTGGAATATCAAATTGTTTTTCACATTAATAAAAAGCCCCGGAACCGAACCGGGGCTATAATTAGCTGACTTTGCCGATGTTTACTTTTTAATTGTTTTCCTGGAAGCTTTTTTTCCGGCGGCAGCTTTTTTCGTTTCGATAACAGGGACAACATCAGCCTTTTTCCTGGACAGCTCTTTCAGCATCTGCTTTTAGCCGAACACCTGACTGCCGAGTACCGCGTGAAGACTGAAGGCCGCGGAAGAAAAGTCGATGAGTGGAAGCTTCGTCCCGAAGCCTCCGACAACCACTGGCTCGACGGAATAGTCGGCTGCGCCGTTGCCGCATCCATGCTTGGCGCAAGGCTGCCAAGTACCGGCGAATCCGACAAACCAATCAAACAGAGAAGAAATATTGATTTATCAAAATCCCAACGGAAACTATATCTCTCCGGCGAAAGAAAAATACTGAATCCATCTGAGAGAAAAAGACTGAATTAAAAAGCATTTACTCAAGATTAAAATGTTTTCGGACATTTATTGATTTCCATTTAAGCATGGGATGATTACTTATCCGGTTTTGCAATTCAAGGTCTTTCGTTATAAGTTCGGCCTTTATTTCTCCCCGTTCAAGAATGGCATTCAGAAAAGCCGATTCATTATTGGAAAAAGGAAACCAGTGTGTGAGTTTTTTACGGCATTCATCAATAAGTTTTTCTCCGAATAAAACTGAAGACCGGGTGACTTGTTCAATCTTATTCTTATTCAGAACCGGGAGCAGCATTTGTTCAAGTTCCTTTAGGTCAAATGAAATATCTTCAATTGATACAGTCCGCCAGTCTTTCCTGTTCATGGCGCCGTAAACTATAAAAGCCAGACGCAATTTTTTCTGATCAAGTCCAGGATATGAAAGAAGTTCTCTTGCATCGAAAATATCCCGTGCCTGATGTCGTGAAAACAATGCGGCTAACTTACCGGCAGCCAGTTCATTAATATCAAGAACCGGTATATTCTTTGACTGGTATTCCCCGATAAGGCGTGATTCTGAGATTGTAATTTCCCAAAGCGGGATGCGGAACATAAAATTCAGGTCCACCTCCAAGTTGCCAGGATGCCCGAAGGCGTTCTGGTATCCCAAGCGCCATTTTCCACCGGCGTGTTCATCTGGCATTCGTTTCAAGTTATAGTCTTCTCGTGAAAAGACCGCTTGGATTGCCTGTTCTATTTTAGGCCGTTCCACCTGCATCTCATTGAGATTACCCGCACCTATATAGTTCAGATCAATATCAACTGACAAGCGTGGAATATCAAAGATAAATAGATTCAACGCCGTCCCCCCTTTAAGCGCCAGCTTTCCTTTCAAAGCCGGGTGGGTATTTATCGTATTGAGCAAATTTATCAGGCGGACAGCTTTTTCAACCATGTCCGCGTGAAAACCGGTAAGAGTTGCAAGAGAGGCGACTTTCTCCCGTGATATCTTCATGATATTTCCTTCCATTGCTGATTCAATATTTCATCAGGAATTATTAGCTTCCACTTATTTGACAATCGACCATTACGCTTTTTCCTATTTAAATAATGAGGCTGTTTCGGGCATAATTTCTGTAAGGAAGCAAGATATTTATCACTAACCATCAACCTATCTTTATTTTGTTCCAGAAAAAATCCGGCCTTGGCAGCAGTCGTTGCATTGGACAGAATCTTGAGATATTTCAAGACTTGCTCCAAATCAAAAAACTCCACAGATTCCAGAGAACGCCATATTTCTTCCCAACTGCCTGAATAGCGAGGACAATCCAGAACATCCACAAAGGTGCGTTCCAGTGAAGTGACCTTCACTTCCATCCCGTTGCGTTCCGCGGTCGTCACTCCGAAATACACTTGTTTTTTGCGTTGCAATTGGGCAGGAACAGGCACCGTATTAAATCGTACGTTACGCCATACAAGAGGTCTCACAGCAAAAGATGTCTGATAGGTAAAGTGGTTAAATACAGAATAAGCCCGCCCGTGAAATTCCAAGGCGGTATGATGGACAAGAACGGCATCTTTGCTCATCCGGCCAGCGACAAGAAACGGGTCAGGAGTAAATTGTGCGGCGTTTTCTCCCGGCGGCACAACAGCAAAAAGCCCACGTTTCAGCCGCTGAATCTTTCCTGCCTTATTATAATAGGCAAGGAGCGATTCCGCAGCACGGCGTCCACATGTTTTTTTATTCGCATGAAAAGCATTGAACTCCTCAAACGTAAAAACCGGGTGTTTTATAAAAAAATCGTACAACACTGCATTTACCTCATTTGAAAATTATAGTCACAATACATAGTAATTATATGTATTGTGCTTGTATTTGTCAAGTAAAATCATTGCAAACTTGACAAATATCAGCAAAAAACATGGCTTTATTGTGTGCATTGCTTGTGTTTGTCAATTAAAGTATCCTGAAATAAATTATCCGCACGCGGTATTGTTTGATTTTTATGCTTATTGATATTTTACCTATAGATGTTTAAAACTTTAGGTATTTCATCAAAGGATAAGAAAAAGACAATATGATTTCAGCTTTCAAGTTTAAGCTATCTCTGGATAGAAAAACCAATAGTTATGAATAAGTTTAAGTAATTCTATCCATCTCATGGCGATGTTGCAAAAACGACTATAAATATTACTGCTAACTTTGTAACAGCTACCAATCTGGAATACTGAAAAAGCAATAGGGCAGAACAGCAGGGCTGTAAAAGTAAAAGCCCCGGAACTGGGCCGGGGCTATAATTAGCGGACTTTGCCGATGTTTACTTTTTAATTGTTTTCCTGGAAACTTTTTTAGTTTCGATAACAGGGACAACATCAGCCTTTTTCCCGGACAGCTCCTTTAACATTTTTTTGACGTCGCGTTTGGTTAGTTTTTTAAATGCGAGAAGTTTCCTTTTCAACTCCTGGCGTGGACGGAAATCGCCCTTTTCCCAATTGATTATTGAGTTATTATTTACGTCGAGCAGTTCAGCCATTTTCTTTATGCTCAGTCCGTGTTTCTTTCTCATCCTTGTAATCATCTTCGGCGAGAATCTGGAATTTTTGACCTCGTCATCCGAAGGCAAAGCATTGATTTTCTTTGTTCCGCCGAGAATTTTCTGCAATGCATCAACAGCCTTCTCAAGGGATTTCACACGTTTCCTTAATTCCGTATTTTCTCTTCTGAGAGAAGTTACGGCTTTCTTTAATGTTCCCTGTGATTTTACCACTTCCTTGCGGGCAAGTCTCGTGATTTCATCCTGTAACGGTACTAAGAATTTTGGCATTATAGTTTCTCCTTATCATAATTATTATTCATATGGTCAGATGGAATATAAACACTTTTTTCAATAAATCAAAATTGTTAAACTGAAAGCTTTTTCCCTTTGCCTTTCCAACTGGTGGAATAAGTATCGGGCCGTATCTGAAACCTGGCAATATATGCCTTGCGTCCTTCATCCCAGTAAATAGGCTCCCCCTCAATCCTGAAAAACTTTACAAGGTTTTCGCAGAGCAGCTGTTTCTGCTTTTTTATTGCCGGGGAAGCCTGCAGCCCATCCCATCCGTATACGCCATAGTTTTCAGCAAGATTCAGCATAAACGTCCATCTGTCGACGGGGCCTTTATTGAGAGAACTTGCCATCCCCATTTCAAAATAATTCAACGATGCTTTAGTTTCCAGAATCTGCACGGTAACTGTATGTTCATTGATGAAATGAATATTCAGATCCTCCCATTTTGCATTGAGAGGGGTCGGGAAGAATTCTACTGTTTTTGTTTCCGGCATATTCAGCAGCGAAGCGAAAATTTTTTCCTGTCCGCGCCGGAGACTGACATTGCACCGGCGGTCAATGAGAAGTTCGTCTTCCAGAGATACAAAGACGATCTCACGTTTTTTTAAGAGGAGTTCTGTCTCAGGCGTAAGGAAGCGCCTGGATGTCGAGAACAGTATGAATTTTCCATGATGCCCGGAACATAAATACTTAACCATCCCAGACATGCTCGCTCTGAAATTACAGTATGACATATAAACCGGATAGTTGATTCCGGCAAACGGTGTATACTCTCCGAGGTAATATCTTCGCTTGTCATTTAAATTGTTTTCATTCAAATTAATGCCGAAAGTCATGGCAATAATTTTATGCAGCTTTGACACATTCAAACGGTAAATGAGAATATCCTGTTCGCTCAATGGCTGATTGTTGGATATGTTTTCACCGCATACGGCCTCAATGCTTTTCTCTTTATGCTGAATGCGCATGGGGCACGGGCTGTCGCACTGCGTCGGGCATCGTATTGCCTTCGCGTATTCGTCCGTCGACGACAGAAAAGCATGACGGAAATCACTTATATCATGCTTTCCATACATTGCGTCTTTCCAATCAATCAGCGGCGCTCTGAAATCTTCAAGCTCCTCTAAAAAACTTCCAAACGGTGATTTCTGTTCCATACATTACGTCTCCTATCAATGTAGTTTTAACAACTTTTATTCTATAAATCTTTATTCCGTTATAAGATAAAACTCTTGGCAAATCCGAAAATAGAGAAAGAGGCCGCAAGCCTCTCCTATATTTTCTTTCATCTTAACATTTTTCCTCCTTTCTAAAATTGCTGTTAATGCGTCCTTATTTTTGTATCTTCGGCTCATGCATCCGGTTTCACATCTGTTTTCTTTTTTTCCTTCAAAAGAATTGTCAAATCATTTTTCAATTCCTTCAAGGGCTTTGATTTGAATGAGTCCTTGCTCTGGTCAACAACAATTATTGCCACCCCAACCCCTCTCTCTAAATTACCTATGCGCCGTGCCTGCCATTCAATGACTGAGTGTTCCGTAAACTTTGCCCTCGCTTCCTCATCATTGTTTTTCAACTGCTCCCGGAACTTATCAACTGTTTTATTCAAATCATCACAGGCATCATCGATATTCTTTTCAAACGTACTCATGCTTTTTCTTTCTTTATAGCTATAAAAAACAAAGAGACGCAAACATAAAAACAGTGCGTTTTACAACAACACTATTAATATGTTTGCGTCTCTACTTGACGGCCCGCCGGCACATGCCGGCCCCGTCCCGACAAGACACATATTCCCGATAGCCAGACTAAAAAAATCTGCAACCGAAAAGTTTTTAAATTGTTAAATTACTTCCCTTCTGCTCTACTCACCTCCTTCTTTGTTATTTCAAAAATCATTATCTAGAAACTTCTGTTCTTCCATGCTTCTCTATACTTTTTCCCAAATCGTAAAATGACAAACAACTGAAAATTTGACGGATGGCTTGCATTCAAATCAATTCGTCAAATTGCAAAATTCACTTTTGAGACACTACAAGGTAATAGAATATAACTCTTTTTGAAAACACTTCTGTATTCAAAAAAATGATTTTTGAGGAGTAATCCTCTCATTTCCAATTTTCATTATTTACCTTTTATGTTTTTTACGTTAAAATCAATAATACGGAGTAGTATCGGGCCATTTAAGAAAATAGAATTCAGGCAAATCATTAACTCCATTTATAGAAAAACGCTTTACGTGTCCGTCAACAAATCCTATGTTCGAGCCTTGTATATGAGGATAAATAAGATTAGTTCGCCTTCCACAAGAATAGCTGCTCCCATCCATAATAAGTGCTATAAGTGACGGACTGGTTACGAATCTCAACGGCTTACATTCATTAGGAGATACGCCTGTTGTCTGCATAATTCGCGAATTAGCCCCGAATACAAAAGAATTGTAATCCAATCCCAAATTTTTTCTTACTTGTTGTTCCGGGCAAGTATAAATCACCATAGCCGTGCATGAATCAACTGAAAGCCCTTCTTCCAAAAGAACTGATTTGGGAGAATTGAGATATTCTGCCAACGGGTGTTGCGGACTGTAAATGCGTATTGCGCTTGTAGGAGTAGTTCTCAATGTCGGAGTATTGTTGTAATCACTATCATAGTTCATTACTGCTGTAATAATCTGGCGTATTCTGGATATACATTCTCCGGCATTTGCACTGCTGCGCGCCTTACTTAAAGCAGGCATAAGAATACCGGCTAGAATAACTATAATAGCTATAACTACCAACAACTCCACAATTGTAAAACTACAATTTACCTTAAGTTTTTTAATGTTGTTTCTAAGATAAAAATAAAAAGTGAATTTTCCTTTTCCCATGTTGAATTTAAATATTTTCATATCACCCTGCTACCTCCATTAATTATTAACTTACTTAAATATTTCGAATTTTCCATTGGCTTCAGCTGATAACTGTGTACGAATACTTATAAATCATCCCTTCACCGCACCAAGTGTTATACCTTTGATAAAGAATCTTTGCCCGGCTATGAAAACAATGAACATAGGAAGAATCATAATTACGGAGCCGGCCATTAGCAAAGGCCATTGAATGCCGTACATTTCCTTGAATTTTGCCAGGGCTACAGGAAGTGTATAAAGTTCCGCGCTATGAATAACAATCAATGGCCACATGAAATTTTTCCAGGAACCCATGAAAATGAGGATTGCGAGAGTAATCAATGCGTTGCGTGACAATGGAATGATTACATTACAGTATATTTGCCACGAATTACAACCATCTATCATCGCGGCCTCTTCCAAATCACGCGGGAGATTCAGAAAAAACTGACGTAGCATGAAAGTGCCGTATGCGGTAAACATTTCGGGAAGAATTAAGGCATAATAAGTATCAATCCATCCAAGTTTCTGCAACAGCAGGAAAGTCGGAATCATAGTTACGGAATGAGGTATCATCATGGTAGCGATGTAACCAAGAAAGATATGGTTGCGCCCCCAGAATATCATCCTGGCAAACGCATAGGCCGCAATTGAACTGGTAAACACTTTTCCAGCAGTAATGGTGAATGTAACAAATACGCTGTTACAGAATTCCCGCAGAAAATTGGTTTCAACAAAAACGGCACGGTAATTGTCCCAATGGCATTTGGAAGGGACAATACTGGTCAATTTTGAAACGTCGGCATATGGGTCTTTAAGAGAAGTTGCAAGCATCCACAGCAATGGGAAGATGGTAGTAAAACCGATTATAATCAGAAATGCGTAAATCAAAACAGTGTTCAAATTTTTATGAAAGACATGCCTATTCATGAACATTCCCCCCGAATCGCCAATTGATAATGGTAATAATTAAAACAATTAAAAATAATACCAGTGCGATAGTTGCGGCATAACCCATGTTGAACCAGACAAAAGCATGATTGAATATATAGTAACTCAATGTAGTTGTCGCTCCTGCCGGTCCACCGCCGGTCAGAATAAAGGCGGCGTCAAATCCCCCTTGAAATCCGGCAATTACCGACATGATGAAAATGAAAAAGCTGGTAGGTCTCAGCATGGGTAATGTAATATGACGGAATTTTTGAAAGACACTTGCTCCATCAATATTGGCTGCTTCATACAGTTCTTCCGATATGCCCTGAAGTCCAGCTAAATACAACAGCATGTTCGTCCCCCCCATAGCACCCCACGTGCCCATCAGCATAATCGCGGGCTTAGCCCAAGTGCAGTCTGTAAGCCAGCCCGGCCCCTTGATGCCTATCAGTGCCAATGCTTGATTCAAAAGGCCGAATTCAGGATTGTAAATGAAAGACCAGAGCAATAGAATCCCAACACCTCCGCATATAGTCGGCAAATAGAATATGGAACGGAAAAAACCAATACATTTAAGTGGATGGTTCAACATTATAGCTATCAATAGAGAAACCAGCATATTTACAGGAATGGTTAACATCAGGAAGACAGTGTTCCACAGGTACTTCCAGAAATATGGGTCATTGAAGGCAATCTTCCCGTTTACTATGCTCATGCCTAATAAATCACGTAAATTTTCAAAACCTACGAATTGCGGCGGATTAAAAATATCCCATCGGAAAAAACTTAAAACAATCGCGAATAAGACAGGAATGAAAGTGAAACTCAAAAATCCCAGAAAATTAGGAGCCAGGTAGAGCCAGGCTGTGGTATTACGTCCAATATGTTTTTGCTCTGGAAATCCCATAATCATTTTTCTTCAGTATGTTGTTGCAATGTTTTAAATTTTTGAAGTTTTCTATTAAGCGATTGTTCCAGTTTTGTCATTGCTGTTTCAGGAGTGTCAAGCCCATTCCATACTCTGCTGGAAACATTATTAAAGCCTGCAAACAGTTCCTGCAGGTGAGGTACTCTGGGAATTGGAGAAAGAAGTTTCATCATCTTCAGCAGTATTGGATAATTTTCCGGTTTTCCTGTGTGCAACGAAACAGCTTCCTGAGCATAACGATAATCTGAAGGCAAACATTCAAAGGACATAGCCAATTGAAAGTCACGGCTCAGAAAAATTTTTGCAAGTTTCCATGCCGCATCAGGATATTTAGTATTTTTAGCGATAACGATTCCCTGGCTGGATGCCCACTGAGTCTTTTTGCTGATTTTGGGATTCATGACTATATCCCAATCAATATCTTTAAACCGGGTTTTGATGAAAAACAAATCCCAGGTGCAAAAGTACATCATGGCGACCCTTTCCTGAGAAAAATAACTGTACCTGTCAAGGCCTTGCTGCTGTTCATCTTCCGGTCTTGGGGTTACACGCCATTTCTGCTGTAGCTCAAGATTGATCTTGAAGTAATTGATCATATTGGGAGTATTGCACAGGATTTTTTTCCCGTCTTCGCTGATTACCTGGGCACCGAAAAGAGAATAGTCCAAACGTCCACGGAAACCGAAGCGGCTAATCCTCCCGGATTTATCAACCACTGTCAATTTGCGCGCATTTTCTAAGAAGTCCTCGTAAGTCCAGTTGTCACGGGGATATGCCAGTCCGGCTTTGCGGAATAATTTTTTATTATATGCCAGAAATTTCAGGTCAATTCCATAGGGGATGCCATAAATATGTCCGTCTTGAGTATACCACCGGACCACAGTAGATTCGTAGTTGGCCAAATCAATATCTTTATCTGTTTTCAGGCGTTCTGAAATGTCCATGAAGACTCCACGATCTGCAAATTCAGAAAAACTTTGTCCCATCCACATCAGATCAGGTCCTATATTGCCAACAATCATAAGGAGTAATTTTTGGTAATAATTCCCTGCGATATCCCTGAGTTCGACCTTGATGTCAGGATTTTTCACTTCAAACCGCTTGATAAGCTCCATATAGATTTTTGTAGTCTCTTGTCCGGCAGGCACCGCCACAACCAATTTAATTTTTCGACTGTCGCTAATTCCTATTTTCCCTGATTGGGAAAAAATATAAACAGTAACGGAAATATAAATTAACAGCAATAAGAAAATAATCCCTCTGGAAACTAATTTTTCCCGGTCATATGAATAAAAAAAGGAGCCTTCTTTAAGATGGAAAAATGACAGCGCTTTTTTCAGCCCAGCTCTCAATGTTCCTGAAGACGGTTTTTCATTCATTGCCATTTTTCATTCTCTCAGTATGAAATATTCTCTACCATTTTACGATGACTCCAAGATACTTTTCCTGATTTAATGTAAGGGCATTGTAGACCTTTATAATGTCAGAGTAATCGAACCTGTGACTTATAAGGTCCTTTACAATTAGTTTTTTATTGCAAAGAAGCTTGATTATTAAATTGATGTCATCCTGTCTGGTCCAGCATCCATGAAAAGAATTGTGAGGCAGAGTATTTCTTGCATGTGCGCCTATAATGGAAATTCCTCTGTAATGGATGTCAGAATAAAAATTTATTTTACTCTCTTCGTCCCGAGGAGAGCCTAACAGTATAATTTTTCCCATATCTTTAACGATTTTAGATGCTTCTAAAATAGCAGAGGAAGTTTCCACCGCGACAATTACAATATCAGCATATTTATCTGAAATAAGCGTCCTGATTTTTTCCTGTAAATTATCCTTTGAGACATTTATGCTGTAATCCGCCCCTGACGACAGGGCGGTTTTCAATCTCAGGTCGGATATATCAACGGCAATCACCGGAAATGCTCCATTCATCCGGGCAAAACGTGTTGCCAAAAGTCCGATAAGGCCCTGTCCTATGATAGCTATCTTACTTCCCAATTCGATATTTGATTTTCTTATTCCCTGAAGGGAAATGGAAGCCAGTAATGAAAAAACGGCATCTTCGGAAGACAAATTTTGGGGGATGTTAAATGAACTTTCTACCGGGACAATAACATGAGACGCGTGGATACCGTAGGAAACAACACGGTCCCCTATTTTCAGTGACTTTACATTTTTACCCTTTTTGATAATTTCACCGGCGTTTAAATATCCCGGAAACACGGGAAATTGTTTCTTTGTGTTGGGCGCTCCCCGTAAAATCGCTATTTCTGTCCCTGAACTGATCAAGGTATTTACAGTCTTAACTAGAATTTCATTTTCTTTCAATTCCGGAATTTTGAATTTTTCAATATCAACTTTTCCTTTTTCCGGAAAAACAACTCTGTATCCGTTCATTTTGGTTCTCCTTTTTTCATTTTTTTAAAGTTTGCAATGTCACATGTATTTCTGTCATAATTTCCCGCATGCTTTCAACAGCAATTCGACATCACTCTCTTTCGGGTCATTCACTAAAAGCAACGCCAGGTCCAAAAGCGTAAATGATGTATTCGAAATCAAATCTACTTGATTATGTCCGGTTTTAAGTAATTTTGCAGGTACACTGTAACTTGTCAGGTCGCCGTCTCTGGTCATGAAATCGATAATTTCACCATTGATTTTTACAGTCAAATCTGAAGGAACTATATTCCTGCTGTAAAAAAACATTACTCCGAACATCTTATCATTATTGATTTTTCCCAGATATATCGGCAAAGAAAGAGTGCTTTGCGGAGATAATGTTATTGGTGTTACCGGAGTAAGCAACGGTAGATTTCTGTACTGAACCCCTCCCTTCAAATAATTTCCGGGACTGGCCTTGAGATATGAAACAAAGTGAAGTTTATTTTTTGTAGAAAGTATTTCAGGACTGTCAATTTCGCATAAATAGCGTTTTATTCGCAATTTGTTTAAATCGGCTTCATTGAAAATATAAATTCCCCCAACGCCACCGGCCCAGGCTTCAGCGGCACGAGCCCTGTATCCCAAAAGGGTACGGCGCAGCAGCAATTCATGTTCTTTTTCTTTAGAGTGATAACTTCGAATTCGCGGCTCTTCAAGCCCGGCATAAATTTTAACATTGTACTTTCGGCATGCATTTACCATATAATCCCATGCGTTTAAATTGAAGTATCCTCCGGCAATTATAATATCCACTATTTTTTTTTGCATCCAGTGCTCCAGATCAATTCCGATTTCTTTACAGTATGGGATAGAATCAGGGACCCGGACAGCTAACAATACAGCCCTGCCCTTTTTAATACTGACACGTTCAGTCATGTCATGAATTTTTTGAATAGTTTCGCTGAGCATAGCCCGTTCCAGATCTCCAGCCTGACCGCCAAGCACTACTTTTTTAAATAAGTAAAGGTGACGGAAAAAATCCAGTTCTACTCCATCCACGTCATAATTTTCACAGACCTCACTAACGTATTTAACGAGTAATTCACGGATTTCCGGGTACTCGAAGTTAACAGCGCTCCACCGTCCGAACGGTAATTGCTGACCACACTCCCCCATTAAATATTCAGGATGCTTTTCTTTTAATTTCAGCCAATAAGGCCATGGCTTGTCAGGACGATGAACAAAGTCGTGAGTATCATTTATGCGTAAAGACCACCATATTTCAAACCCGTTGGCGTGAGCAAATTTAACGACTTCCTTCAAAGGATCGGTTTTTAATTTGATGAATTCTGACGTGGCGTTGATATATTTCGATGTCGAATGCGGCTGAGACATAGATTCACCGACTTTAGTGGAATGCATGAAAAGTCCGAATGTCCCGGTAGAATACGAAATAGTATTTACATGGGAATCTTTTAATTTGGCAATGCGCAGTTCAAAAAACTTATCTATACTGAAGGGTAATTTATCTTGAGGATAAGCACGGACATCATCGCCATCGTCATTGAAAATAATCGCACGATGGCGTTCAAGGGCTTGCTGACGCAGTTCCGAATATTCAGTTTTTGCCGCAGATGTTTTCTGTGTGGCCTCTTGAGAGGATAAATTCCAAGACAGTGTAGCTGATAAGACAAAAATGAAGCTGAAATTATTTAAAACTTTAAATTTTTCTTTACAATTTAGCATTTCTAACCTCTGTTGAAATATTCTTTTGTTGCACAGTAAACAATCATATTGTTTATTATATAACAATAAAAAATAAAAAACAAGATAATAATCAAAAACTCTTTAACAAAAATATTATAAATTCTAATGATTTATATCAATTGAGCCTCTTAAAGCCGGAATGAGCTACTGGTCCTCTTAATTTTTCTGAAATTTTATCAACTTTCATATCATGAGATATTTGGGAAAAGACAACTTCTACCGCTTCAGAATAGAGTTTCACTATAGTTTCGGTATGCGCCAAGGTAGGATAGAGAAACGGGGTAGCCAGAAAACCTTGTTTCAGCATATATTGCACAAAAAGTGTTTTTAATTCATTCTCTTTTTCATGCTTGAAATTAAACTTTGCGAAACATGGGGAACATTCTGGAATTACTATAGGCAATGAATATTTCTGTGCGCTGTTTTTCCACGAAGAAACTACAGTATTGCCGATTTTTGCCACATATTCGGGAATATTGATGCGGCTCATTTTATCAAGGACCGAAAGCGCGGCAGCCGGCCCTGTTCTTTCTGTCCAGTAGGTACTGCTGATAAAAGATTTCTGTGCGCCTTCCATTGCATTGGCTGTTCCTATGACTGCACCGATAGGATGTCCGTTTCCAAGTGCTTTTGCAAAAACAGCCATGTCAGGATTCACCCCAAGTTTCAGATGTGAACCTCCAAAGCATAAACGCCAGCCTATTGTTATCTCATCAAATATCAGGACAGTTCCATTCTTTTCTGTGATTTCCCTTATCTTTTCAAGAAAATTATTTTCCGGCATGGAATATTTGCATGGCTCCATAACAACAGCCGCAAGACGCTTACCGTATTTCTTTACAATATTTTCAAACTGTTCCATATTGTTATAAGAAAAAGCAACTGTTGTGTTTCGAAGTTCCACTGGTACTCCGATAGGCTCAAGCCCTGGAAGCAGATGCCCTCTGAGGCTGTCATCAGCGCCTAGATTTGCGGCCAGATACCAGTCGTGCCATCCGTGATAACCGCATACGGCGATAACTGATCTATCGGTGCTGGCCCTGGCGATGCGAACAGCTACAGTCATTGCTTCGCCGCCTGACCTTGTAAAACGAACATTCTCAGCCCATGGATGTATTCCGCACAATTTGTCCGCAAGATATACTTCTTCGGGCGGATTTAAAGAACACATCGAACCGTTGTCAATTGAGGATTTCACAGCATTGCTTACATCAATATCATTAAACCCCAGAAGGCACGCGCCAATACCATTTGTTGACATATCATAATAGTGATTTCCGTCCAAATCCCAGACTTCGCAACCGGATGCTTTGCTGTAATATGCTGGCCATTGTCCGGGAGCATACAGTTCAGGCCTTTTGCTCAACAACTGTGTGCCGCCTGGAATTATTTTTTTTGCATGTTCATAAAGCTCCTGCGTTACAGGTGATTTGTTTTCATTCATGTTTTGTTTTTCCCTTCATCTTTAAACATTTGAAAAAAGATTGTGCATTATTATAAAAAATATCTTTAATGGCTTCCGGCCCTAATCCCAATATTTCAGCAGCCTGCCGTTGCGCCCGCAATTGTTCATATATGACAAAAGTTGGTTCAGGATTGCAATGTTCCAGAGATACATTTCCCTTGTAACCTTCCCATGCATGCGCATAAGTGATATATTTGCCTCTCATGCAGCCGGCGGCGACATTGTCGGATCCGAACATTATCCTCTTTATATTTTCATGTCTGAGCAAAATTATATGAGAATATAAATCATTTACAGCGGAAGTATCATACCATATATTGGGTATATCTTTAAGTTCGTGTATTGCCTTTTCAAGAGTAAAAGGATTGAATGCCCTTGCGCAGTGGGCAAGTACCCATTGCACAAGTGGATACTTTTTTGTATATTCGCGCAGATCATTCAAGTTATATTTATCGTTTATTCCTGACTTTTTTGAAATGTGCAGGACTATTCCCAACGCAAGTGAGTTTGCCATATCAATTACAGGTTCGGGAAGAAAATCTTTTATACGGGAGTTGGCTGGATCCTTCGCAAAAACACGATATGGTTTTAATATTTTAAAAGCATATTTCTTAACTTGTTTTTCCAGATAATCAGGACTCATTTCAGGTGTTACAACCATGCCGGCATAAGATTTTTTTTCTTTGATTACCTCCCCGGCAACCCACGAGTTATGAGCGTCCATGTCAATATTTTTCAGCGGCGTTCCCAATGCCAGAAAATCTATCTGTCGGTCAGGAAAGATTTTTTCAGAAATTTTTCTGAGTGTTTTCATGTTCACTTCCATACGCAATGGCGAAGTATTATTCCGGTTTCTCCCTTTGTGTTTTTCCGCCCAAAGGTGCGTATGAAAGTCAAAAATGCGGCTGGGAACAAAATTTTCCAATTCAGTTTCCCATATAGCTCTGTCGATATTACGAATATTAAAGGAAGTGTTTTTCATAATTGCTCTATTTTGCGGTATATCCGCCGTCAACTGGTATATTGGTACCGGTTATATACAATGACGCGTCAGATGCAAGGAATACCAGTATCCCTTTCAAATCGCTTGCATTTGCCATCCTTCCAAGCTGGGTCCTGCCGCTGTAATTTTTCACAAAGACAGGATCGTGCGTTTTCTCAAGAAGCCCTCCGGGAGAAATGCAGTTTACTCTTATGTTGTATTGGCCTAATATACTTGCGGCCCAGCGGGTAAAATTTATCATGCCGCCTTTCTCGTAAAAATAAATCGGAGACGGATTTGGATGCATATCGGTGCCTTCATAGTTTGCCATTTCAACTCCTACCATTCCCATCATTGAAGCGATGTTTATGATTGAACCGTTTTCCTGCTTTTTCATTTCATCGCCAAAAACGCGTGTAATAGTAAAAAGAGCGGATGCGTTGACATGGAGGCTTCTGTCAAAATCCTCCATTTTCTGCTCCCATCCATTCATGGCGCAACGGATTACAGCGTTATTAATAAGGACATCTATTTTGCCGCTTCGGCTTATGATATTGTCCCTGAGTTCCATTATGGAATTTTCAGATTCCAAATTAAGTTTCATTGCGATGACATTGTATCCTCTTGAATTTTCCTCGGCGGCTACTTTTCCCAAGGCCACGATATTTCTTGACGCGATGTAAGTTTCAGCTCCCGCTTCCGCCAAAGCGGACACGAACTGACGCCCGTATTTCCCCGCCCCTCCGGTCAGCAATGCGACTTTTCCCTTGAGAGAAAAACTTTCCATGACATTCATAGCTATCCTTATATTTAAGATAATTAAATCCTGACAATTCGGCCGTTCTTTTCCCTGCTTTCAATCCCCCCTATGACAAGGCGCATCAGTTCATCAGTTTCGCTGAAGGCAAAGGGATATTCACCCGTCCGTAAAAAGTCGATGAAAGCCTGTAACTGTGCTTTGAAGGAATAAAAAGTGTCAAATGTTTTTATTGACACATTCCCATCTGTTCCGCATAGATTTAACGCGGCACCGTATTGCATATCTTTAATACATGCAATAACTACATCAATGCCCTTGCGATGGGTTATGTGAACTATGTTGCGTTCGTAAGAACCAATATTTTGAATAGTTTCAAACCCTGGGCCGAGAATCGGATAGATGGCTTCAAGGGCATGAATGCCGTAGGTCTCCCACTTTTTCGCCATCGGCATGGAAATGATACGGAGCTGTCCGAATTCTTCAGTCCTCATGTGATAGGGTTTTATTTCCTTCGCATAACGCATCGCGCTTGAAGACATTATCGGTCTTTTCTCCTCAAGTATCCATTTTCTGAATGTTTCAAGGTCTCTTTTGTTATCGCAAAGAGGTTTGTCTATGAAGACGGGAATACCCGCTTCCACAAAAGATTTTGCCCTTTTTACATGTTCACTTCCTATATCAATACCAATAATAACTCCATCAATGTTTCCAATGAAATCTTCCGGCTTATCAACTACATCCGGTATCAGTGAACATTTTGCAACGTGCTCCGCGTCGGATTTCTTATCGCAGAATATATGGGTTACGTTCGATCCTTTTATTCTTAAAGTGTCTTTCGGTTCCTTGTTCAGATAAGCCGGGATTCCTGCGAACGGGCACTTTGCCATTTTTTCAGAATCATACCCGTTGAAAATAGCGCTCCAGGAATAAGGATGCCCATTGCCTTCGGTCATTCCTATCATTCCGAGTTTTATGTTTTCAGTATCTTTTACAAGAGCATTCATCCTGCCTCGTTTCAGGCTGTTATTTCATGAGACATGCGGCTTCGGCCAACTTTCTACCGACCGTTTTTGTTTTCTCTATCAGTTCTTTCTCCCTAGTCGGAGTATATCTGCATGCTGGATAAATAATACCTATGCAGGCACCGGCCCAGACATCCAGATGTTTGACGGGAACGGCAATACTGTGTATGCCCGCCTCCTTTTCTCCATGATCTGTCGAATACCCAGCCTCTTTTATTCTTTTGAGTTCTTTTTTAATTTCATCCACTTTTCTCCCGGTATTTTTCGCGGCTTCAAGCTGTGTTTTATCCTTGAAATATTTTACGATATATTCATCATCGTTATGTGCGAGGAGGCATTTTCCCAAGGCATCATAGAGGGTCGGCCTTGTTCTGCTTAGATCAACACTGCATCTTAACATGGAAAAAGCGTCCTCTGTATCCAGAAAAAACATATCGTAGGATTCTATGGCAGCCAAAACAGCTGTTTCTCCGGTTATATCCCTGAGTTCTTTCAGGAAGGGTATGGCCATTCTCCTGAAAGGCATGGCAGATTGCTTGCTCATTCCAAGCCTGAAAAGTTTTAATCCGAGCATATATCTGACCGGGCTACTGGTCTTAATTATAAAACCGTTGTTTTCGAGTGTTTCCAAGATTCTGAACACTGAACTTTTCTCAAGCTTGAATATGGCCGAGATATCGCTCAGCCTTATGCCATCCGGATGCCTGCCTATTTCTTCGAGAAGCGACAACGCTTTAGCCACTGAATATATAGGGCCTGCCAAATCTTCTTTTTCCATAAAAATCTGTCTTTCTTGTTAACTATTTTTCTATAATATACGGAGTTAAATACGGATTTGATAATTTTACTGCGTTTTTATTTCTCTTCAACTGAATGCTTTTTATTTTTTTGCCGCATTTAAGAGCAATGACAAGAACGCTTGAAGTCATTCCTACGACCTCGTCTATGGCGCTGAGTAGCAAGCTTAAGTCCACATTTTCCACTATGGTATAATCAAATTCGTGTATTTGGGAATGTTTAGAGATAAAACTGTTTATAATGCCGTTCCTATGTCGAGGGTGAGGTTTTATTAAAATTCTCGCATCGCGGTAATTCATGTCGTTGAAGAAATATTCAACTGTGCTGAATTCATTGAAGCCTAGAAAAGGTCTTCCATCTTTCAAGCATCCCAAATCTTCGTCCAGCGGCTCTAATGCCAGTAGAACAAGTTTTTTATTTAACGGATTTAGTTTTCCTCTGAAATCTTGTACAATTTTTTCAGACATATTCCTGATTAATGAAACCGTTTTTTCAATGCCGCGATGTTCTGTAATTATAATATTTTCGAAGAATGAATTATCGTCTACAAACAATGAAAGCTCTTTTATCAGATCGGCTTTGGCAATTTCGTCCATTATGAAAATCGTGTCAGTGAGATGTAGCCGCAAATCATCCCTGTCCTGAAAACAGTTTAAGTAATTGCCCCAGTAATCAAATAGAAAAACAGTATGCAATTTCTGGTTTTTACAAAAGTCAATCATTTGAAAGTTCAGCTTGAAATTAACCTGTGCGCATATTATTACGCAATCTCTTTTATTTTTTTCAGCTTTACTTCTGAAAGTTTTCGAGTCAATAAATGGCAAATTTTTTCCTTTTTTTTCCCTACACCAGCCATCGAAAATCCAAACTGTTTCTTTACCTTGTCTCGTCATGTCGTCATACATAGGCTCTGCCGCATAAAAAGCCCCTGGATCGCAGCAGTAAAAATAAATGCGCTTAAACCCCTCAAGAAAAATTTCATGATTTTTTCCCATAAACCGACATTACCTAATATTAAAGTTGCGCATTAAACAATTACATTGCACATTATATAACAATTAGTTTTTAAATGCAAGTGCAGTCCGATTAAAAAGTAGTAAAAAAATAGTCTGAAATAGTCGTGGTATCCAGAACCTCACTGACCTGCCGGCCTATCCAAATATTCAACTCGGAGATTTGCCGGGCGGTTGACGCAGAATTTGAGACGTAAAACTTCAATTGAAAAATCGAACTTTGACAGAAAATCTGACATTTTACGAATCAGAGTATCTTGAAAATAAAAATCGAGGGCAAAAATGATAGAGAGAGCCATAAGTCCCTGAGGTCAAATCCAGCAAGATAAGAACGGCAGTTTTTTGAATTTGTGATAATCACATTGTAGTACAAGTTCGCAAGTTACGAATGCTCAAGCATCTTTCAAAAACAAACCTCCGTCCACTTTTTATCAAAATCATAAAATGACGAACAGCTGAAAGTTTGACGGATGAGTTGAGTTCAAATCAATCCGGCAAATTACAAGATTTAGTTTCTGGATACTACGCCAGAATTATTCACTATTTCAGGAATGCTTTGTCGATACCTATTCTATCGGATATGAGCGATAATTCTTCCGATACGGAACCGTGAACAACTATCACATGATGGGCAGTACCTGTTTCCAGAACGTTTCTGATATAGCTTTCGACCGGAGTTTCCACTTTTATCATGGCGTGTATTTCATCGCAGGGGAGGCAGGGGAACTCTATAGCCTCTCCTTCTGAGATGAACATTCGCCATCCGTTGGCTGTATGCAGGAAATGCCCCATTGTAACCGGGCCGGGTTTCATTATCAGTTCATAATTTATTCCGTTGCCCTTGAAGCCCCATTCCTCCGGGGACCTTGTGAGAGTTACCGATTTATCTGAAGATGCCATCTCAGGCGTGGCGATGCCATGCCCGAGCAGAAATATTGCATTGTTCTTTTTGTCGAACTGTCCCCATTCCGCCTGAAGCGGAATATTTCCGGTCAGGTCTTTCATCATTTCCATCATTATTAAACCGCCGATGTCACCTTCGCAGGCAACGGTGATATTTTCTTTTTCCATGAGTATTGAAGCGCCGAGCCTGGCGGGGGCCCCGGTTACTTTTTCGATATAATGTTGTCCGAGGAAACAAAGCGCGTCAAGATTGAATTTCCTGACAATCTCTTTCATTGCCAGTCCAAGCCTGACAGATCTCACCGCGTCATCAATTGTAACATGCTTCGATTTAAAGCGCGCAAAAAGTTTTGCGGCTTCGGCTTTTGCCGTTTTTTCTGAAACACTTTTCCATATATCGATAAGATGTTCCATCTGTATGCTTATTATTTCGGGGCCGAGGAAACCTCTTATTTTAGATCTATCGTATTCCAAGTCGTACATACCTCTGAAAACATGTCCGATTATGCCGATATTGTATGATGTCAGTTTTTTTGCAATCCGGACAGACTGTATGTGCTTTTTCAGTATTGAATAAGCATTTTCATCACTTATTTCTCCGACAACCACATCATATTTTCTATCAGTCTTCCTGAATGTTCCGCTTAATTGCGAAAGCCCGATAAGCGCGCTGTTGCGCATCGTTGCCGGATAATCGTCAAAAGGCGATACGTCAGCGCCTGTCTGAGTGTTGAAAAATATTACAGGCACATGCCTGATTTTATCCAGAACGTGAAGCACTATGAAATCCGGCAGATATGTTCCTTCCGCGATGACTATCAGGTCAATCTTTTCCTGGACGAATTTGTTCCCTGCGAGTTCAGCCGCATCCAGCGTATCAACCATGCAGGGATAAACAAGATCACAGAAAGAGGAAAGTCTTTTCTGGATTTTTCTCAGGTCTCCTGCCACTTTTTTCTCCAATGCCGGATACATTCTCCAGTACTCGAAGTAACCACATCCGAGCAATCCGACTTTTATATTGTTGTTTTTATGATTGGAACTGATGATGTCTCCAAAAGATTGGGCATTGGAAGCTTCAAAAGATGTTATTTTAGGCTTAGACATATTTACTCCTGCGATTTCGAGAAGAATTTATTGCATGCTTCTGACATTGTTACTGCTTCAAATTTTTTATTCATTGAAGCAGCTTTCTCTTGACCGTAAGCGATGAGTCTTCTGTAAAATTCAAAACCAAGCAGTGGCTCATTTCCTTCCTGTATAGGAGAGACATGGCACACCGGAACAAAAGGTATGTCATTTTCAATACAGGCGTCAAGGTCGTGTCTTGCCAGGTCAAATGTTATCTCTAACTTATCTTTTTCCAGATACCATGTGTATTCCGCTGTAAGGGGCAGCGTTTTCATATCGCCTTTAACTTGGGCGAAATTAAAATCTTTCTTTGTAATGGGCTTGATTTTAATTTCTTTTTTGTTATTCAAAATATCCCATGCTCCGGGCTGAAAACATTTGGAACTGTCGTAAGCATATTTTTCAAGGACTAACGCAGTGAAAAGATTACCGCATACGGAAAGGCACGGGCCCCTGAAACCTTTGATTTTACAATTCAAATTCTGTTCAAGAATTTCACGCCCATTTCGCAATCTTGAAGTAATCACAGAGACTGATAATTGCTTTTCTATTTCCGGGCGATGCGTCCTGACAAATTCCTTGTTTTCTTTTTCATGGGGCAAATCCAATATCATTTCAGGAGGTATGCCGAATTCGAACCTGGTGTGCTCCAATCCATGCTGCCCGATTTCATGTCCCTGCGATATCATGTTTTTCAATATCGAAGAATAAGTTTTGCTTTTCTTTTCAAAGGACAAAGGAACTGTGAACAATGTCATTTTGATTTTCTCTTCTTCGCAGAAAGCCAAAAGTCGCTCGAGATGCGCTTCCGTGGAATATCCATCAAGGCATCCGTCATCGGTGCTGAAACAGAATAAAAAACTTTTCATTGCAATAGCCTTTCTATATTATTTATCGCTTCAGGAACAAATGAGGATTTTTTCAAAACCTCTGCATATTTCACGCCGATTTTGCTTCCGTGGAAACGAGCCCTTGCCGTTAATTGATCAACCATTTTATCAAGATGCTTTTCCGCGGTCTTGAATTTCTTCCATGCCTCTATCTTGGCGTCAAAAGTATCGGAGATATCTACAATATGGGTTGGTTCAGGCAAATCATGAATAACTTCGAAATGGTAAAAGGATTTTGCCGTCCACGGTTCGCCAAGATCGGCGCTGCAATGCCAGGCCGCCTGCCACCAGGCGTCGGATGTCATTCTTGCCATTGCCATGTGCTGGAAATATTCTGCCCAGTAATGCCCCAGTATTATATCCGGTTTTACTCTTCTTATTTCTTCAATGCAGATTCTATAATTTTCCCTATTTTCCTGTACCGCAAAATCCGGCAGGTCATGACATTTGAAATCGGAAACGCCGATTACGGAATGCGCTTCCACTGCTTCCGACTTGAATGCTTTCACTATGTCCTCGGCCTTTTGCGATTTGCATTCTGTTGCTTCGTCTCCGTTTCCAAAACAAACCACACTGACCGATATGTTGTTATCAGTGAACTTTTTTATAATTCCACCCGCCGCGATAATGGAATCGTCAAGGTGTCCGGCAAGAATCAGTACTTTTTCCATTTTAATAACCTCTCAATGTTTTCATGCTCTAATAGTACTATATTTGAGATTATTAAACTACACCTTTCCTGCTGATTTGTTTTCCTTTTCTGCTCTTTCTGAAAGAAACGGGAGACTGCTTCTCAAGCTTTTTGAAAATTCGGTTAAAATGTGTCAGATTGCTGAAACCAGTTTCGGTAGAGATTTCCGTTATGCTCATATTGGTATTGAGTAAAAAATCTTTTGCTTTTTCTATTCTGAACTTATTCAGATACTGAACAAAACTTATTCCAAGTTCTTTCTTAAAGAGATGACTGAAGCGGCTGGCGCTGAGAAATATACGGGAGGCCGCGTCTTCTATGCTTATTTTATTCTTGTACTTTTTTTCAATGTAGCCCCGTATAACAGAAATTTTGTCTTTTTCATGTATTTTTTCAAAGAAGAGAAGTTTGCTTTGGCTGTCCACGATGTAATTACTGACAAGGGAAATCAAATCTACTATTGCCTGGAGTTTCTCTTGATCTAAATATGGTGTTTTGAAGAAATGTTTTTTTAAATCAGAATCACTAGTATTCAAATTCAAATCAGATATCATCTCTTTGAATTTTCTGAAGCTTTTTTCTGAGGGTTTTTCCCGTAAGATCTGACCGGCTGTAACACAGCCAATAAATTTTTTGTTGATGAATATAGGTACTCCTATATCAGTTAGTCCGGCATGGCATGTATATATTACGCTCTTCTGTTTGATTCTTGCTTCATTTAATGCCGAGGCATCATATATTTCACATTTTTTTCTGCCCTCGGGGCATGCTCTTATAAGTTTACAAAGCGGATTCAGGTGATGCTCCGGACATAGTTTGAAGCATTCTCCGTCAGACGATGCGAAGTCCATAGGAATACCTGTAAGTCTATAAACGATATTATGGTATTCTGCCAGAATTTTTTCTTTGCTTACATCGATGATCTTCTCGTAGATTTTCTTCTCAGTCATAATGTTTTTCTCCATAAATAGCAGGAAACGTAAAATATTCAGCCGAAAAGGTGTGGATTTATTTTCATGTTTATTATAACATCTACAATAGAATAAAAAAGTATTGTCAGGATAAATAAGTAAATATTTTAATGGGATATGAGAAAAGTATGAAACAGCGGTTGAGTGAATTGAAAATTTTCAAGAAAATCGCAAAGAAAGAAGCAATAAAAGTAGTGGCGCTTGGGTCCTCCAGTACTCAGCGTTTCATGTGTGGAATGCATTGGTTTGATTATGTCGAATTGGGATTTAAAAATACTGATTATAGAGTAGGCCAATTTATAAACTCCGGTGTATCAAATGACAGTACCGTTCAATGGCTTGAACGCTTCGACAATGAATGTGCAGTTTACAAACCGGATTTAGTTTTATTTACTGTAGGCGCCAATGATTGCAGGCTGGAGCATTCCCTTGAAAAATTCAAAAAAAATCTGATGGAATTATACGACAGGATAAAAGGAACAGGAGCGGATCTTGTATTTCAGACTTTTTATCCTCTGGACATGGAACGAGCAAAAGGAGCATGGCTAAAGATAGAAGAATATATTCCAGTTGTCAGGCAAGTGGCGGAAGAAACCGGAAGCCTTCTGATTGACACTGAAAAACGCTGGAAAAAATTAAGGGATTACAATATTGAATTATACAGGGCTTTATTGAGGGACTTTGCGCATTTAAATGAAATGGGAAATATGGTGCTTGGACTTGATATAATGCGTTTCTTCAATACCGGGCTTTTGGTAAAAGACGGACAGATTGATTATTGCCGGGATGGCTTGCTCCTGCAGCATAAAATAGATTCCTTAGACAGATAAAATATAAAAAGAGGATGTTTGATGAATAAGAAAATCTCCCAGGAAGGTTCTTTCGTATGGGTTGTCCCGGATGGCTATCTGCCGCCAGGCGGCGAGGGGGAAATGAAAAGCCATGAGGCGTTGATGATTCTTAACACGAATAATAAAAAAGCAAATGTCAGGATGGACATATACTTTGAAGATAAAGACCCCGTCAGGGACATTCCTGTAACTGTAGGCGCCGAACGTATCCTCTGTATCAGGATAGACAACCCTGAACAGCTCGGCTATGACATGCCCGTACTGACACAGTATTCTCTCAGGATAAGGAGTGATGTCAAGGTAATCGTCCAATTCGGCAGGATGGATGTTCGCCAGTCCAATCTGGCCTACTATGGAACAATGGCGCATCCGGTAAAATAAGAGGATGTTATAATGATAAATAAAATAAATTTAAACCAAACATTGGACAGGTTGCTGGCTTTTGCCGAACACCGCCTTGAAGATGGAATTTTGGTAAGCGTTAGATCATATTATGATGCTGAAAATAAAGAATCTGAACAGGCCTATATCAAGGAATGTCCGCTTATAACGGAAAGAGAGAATTGTGTAAAACTTGCTAAAACCTATTTTGAAAAATTTGATTCCGCTTCTTTATGGGACTTTATACCTGTTTCATATCCCGCCTGCTCATTTGGAGAATCAATATGGTCGGGTTTTTTTGGCGGGAAAATAACTTTTGCAGGAACTAAAAATGCAACATGGAGTTCCTGCGAAAAGCCAGTTATAGAAAACTTTGAAAATTTCAATTTTCCTGATTTCTCAATGGATAACTTCTGGATACGTAAATTTCTTGAGACGGCAAAATATTTTGTTGATAATATAGGTGCTCTTTGTGACTATACTCCCTTCATTTTTGACGACTGTTTAAATCTTTTAGTTGAACTAAGGGGAGCCGGAAATGCATATATGGATATTTATGATTATCCTGATCTAATTGCTCGTTTCATGGATTGGAGCGTTGATTTGAATATAAAACTTTACGACCTCCAATCGAATCTTTTCAGAAGGACAGCAGATGATGCCATTGGAAAACATCCATATAAAAAGTATCTAAGGAGTCATATTCCAGATTTAAGCGTAGATGCTTATGGAGTGTGTGATACTGAAATATATAAGAAATGGGGGCTTGAACAGCATAAGAGAATTGTGGCGCATTATAGTGGCGGTCGAATGCATATTCATGCAAATGGCAGACACTTGTGTAAGACAATCGCGACAATCAAGGGCTTGTGCTATTGCTACTTAAGTGATGACATTGGATATCCTCCTCCCTGGGAAATACTTGAAGTATTGAAAGAAGAACTTCATCCTGTACCTATAGCAATAGATATACCTTGTGAGGTTTTTATCCAACGCTTGAATGAAAATACTTTGCCGGGTGGAGTCTTGTATAGGTTAGACGGAGTAAAGAGGACAGAAGAAAGCAAAATTATGAAAAAAGTTTTTGATTATTCTCCTAAGAACAGGTGAGAAATCTAAATATACATTGTGAAACTAAAAAAGGATTTACAAAATGTCGAAAATAACAAAAGAAGAATTCAAATCACGTATTGCAAGAATTCAGGATGAGATGAAAGTGAACGGCCTTGATGGAATTATGGTTTACGGTGATGAATACCGGAAGGAAAGCCTGAGATATGTATGCAATTTCTGGCCTATCTTTGAAAGAGGCGCATGTTTTATCCCATTGAAGGGCAAAGCTGTTTTCGCGGGAGCCCCCGAAGGTGAAAAGTATGCCCGTGAAATGTGCGTATGGGATGATGTCAGGAATATAAAGGAATTCGCATGTGTTTCCGTCCCCGAAGAAATCAATTACCCGATGGCTAATTTTTCGTCCCTTGCCGGAATATTGCAGGAAGTCTTGAACGGCGGTAAAAAGCTTGGTATAGTAGGTCTATGGGATATATCGGCGCCGATTATGGACAGAATTGGAAATTCACTGGACGGCATTCAGATACTGGATGCTTCTCCCGTTCTGACAAAACAGAGAATCATCAAGAGTCCCGCAGAAATAGAATGCCTCAAAAAGGCCGGACATATGGCATGTATCGCATATGAAAAACTTATTGAACACGCAGTTCCAGGCAATACCGAACGCATGGCTGCCGGAGCGGCTGAAGGCGCCGCAAGGATGGCTGGGGCCGAGGACATCAATTTCACTGTCTTTGGTAGCGGCAAACGCGCTGATACAATAATTGGCAGGGCAACAGAAAAAATCATCCAGGACGGCGATATGATAATGGCGGCAATAGCAGTGCAATACGAGGGATATGTTGCCACTGCCGAATATCCTTTTGTTGCCGGCAAAGCTTCCGATAAACAAAAACGCTTCCTGAATGTCCTTTTCGAAGCCGCTGAAGTCCAATTGAAATATCTTAGAAATGGTGTTATCTCCGGCGAAATGGTACGGGCTGTCAAAGAAGTATTCAAGAAACATGGTCTCGAAAAATATGACGTTTATCCACCCATGCACGGCATAGGTGGATAAACG
>Ga0209417_1002353_pt1 | contig 29516 bp, 42 predicted proteins | sample RifGroF2_FD_184002 | JGI IMG/M metagenome (GOLD analysis project Ga0209417, IMG submission 184002) | Groundwater microbial communities from Rifle, Colorado, USA - Groundwater F2 (SPAdes) (version 2) | ecosystem: Environmental > Aquatic > Deep subsurface > Groundwater | place: Rifle, Colorado... | reverse complement strand
CAAGTCAAAGTAGCTGCAAAGAAAGTTCCAAAATTCCGACCTGCAAAAGGTTTGAAAGATATGGTTGCTTAATATTTTACTTCGAAGTAAAAAACAAAAACCACCCGCTTGGGTGGTTTTTGTTTTGTGTAAATTATTTATTATTTTTTATGTTTTTTAATTTCTAAACTATCTGCCAAAATTTCTAGATCTATCCAAAAATCTTGTTCGCAGTATGCATTTGCCATTTTAGAAGCTAATTCTGACATGGTCCCATCATCTACATTTTTTGTATCAAAACCAGCACTTTCCAAATCAGCCCGACAAACACTTGTAATAGTAAAATCTTTATAATATTTTGGATCTCGTCCAGTTTTATTCGTAGATTTCATGTTTTTATTTTTCCCAAACTATATGTCCATTTATGTTATGTTTTTCATAAACATCTAATATATCAGAGCAAAATTTTATTAATTCTTTATTATTTTCACTTTTTGCTAGTTCATATAAGCGAATATACATTTTCTTCCCAGTCTCAGTTTGTTTTAAATTTTTTTTAATAAAATTATGTTGTGCACATAAAGTTTGACCATTTTCAATGGTTGCCTCCCCGCCAAGATCCTTAGGTTTTATATGATCAACATGCAACTCAACACCATCTTTCTTCCCTCTGCCACATATTACACATTTATATCCGTCTCTTTTTAGAATTAACACTTTTTGAGTAGTAGTAAAATCTTCCAACTCTCTTTTGTATGCTTTATTAGGATCATATTTATAAATTCCTTTTGAAATTTTTATTAGAAAACCATTTTGAGATAAACGTCGAATAGCTCTATCAGGATCACGAAAAACATTTCCTGTCCTTTTGAAGTAAGTTGATACAACCCAATCTACAACCTCAGGATGTTTTACATCTCGATTTGGATTTTGTTTAAAAAATTCAACTATTAGATCTTTCTGAACATGGTTATTTTTCTTTTCGTCTTTTTTCATAATCTTCTTAGATTAAACTTGACTGATTTAACATTGCTTCTTTTTTTAATCTATCTATCGCAATATTACAATATTTTTCATCAATATCAACTCCAATTCCCTTTCGACCATGTAAATAAGAAGCAATAAGCGTCGAACCACTACCTAAAAATGGATCTAGAACTGTATCACCTATAAAACTAAATAATTTTATACATCTTCTTGGTAATTCAATAGGAAACGGTGCCGGGTGTCCACCCGCCCCTTTTTTACTTTGCCCATTAAATGTCCAAACACCATTTGTCCAATCCATAAATTCTTTTTTGGTAATATCGTTTTCTCTACTGATTCCGGTTTTCTTCCAACTATCTTTATATAAAACTAAGATCAATTCTACCGGTGCAATAACGTAGGGAGCAGATGCTGACATAAAGGAACCCCATGCCGTACGGCGAGATATATTGCCTTCATTCCAAATGATTGTTGAATGATACTTCCAACCAACCTTTTTTGCTATTTGAGTAATGTCTGCACCGACAGATTTTTGTCCGCCTTTATTTTTATCAAGAGGAATATTTAACAAGAATCGCCCTTCGCTTTTCGCCAAATCAAAACATTTTTTGATCCATTTCTCAGTGAACTCTAAATAATCCTCATAAGATAAATTATCCCCATTTGAATTATAGTGTATATCAACATTGTATGGTGGTGACGTAATGATTAAATCAATCGAATTTTCTGGGACAGAAACGGTTGTTAAGATATCATCCTTATGTATCAAAATATTCTTTGCTTTGAAAAATGGGGAATTGGCACTTTTCTTCACCAGTTTTATAACTGGCCTTGGTTTCTGTAGTATATTTGGCATGTTTTCATTATAACAAATTTCCATATTTTTAGTATTTCCTTATTACAGCTTTCACTACTGCATTGATGTTGAGAGAATGCTCTGGGTATATTGGCTTGTAGTTTTTGTTCGCGGGTTCGAGCCAAACTTTATTTCCTTCCTTGCGGAAGTATTTCATTGTAAATTCTCCATCTACCTCTGCGATTATAATGTCTCCATCTTTGGCTTGATTAGTCTTCTCCACGAGCACCATATCCCCCTTCTCTATATGTGCATCTATCATAGAATCTCCGTCTACCTCTAGCATATATGTGAGCGATTTATTTTTTATTAAAAGATCATCCAGGTTTACAGTATCAGCGAGCTCTTCTTCTACAGAAGCAGGAAATCCGGCCGTGACAAAACCAAGCATCGGTACTTCACCCCAAGTTTCAGATGGAATTAATCTGCCCAAATGATCTTTGGCCACTATCCCAGCATCCATCAATTTCTCCACTACTTTAAAAACTGCATTCTTGGACTTGAAACCAAAAAGTTTCATCATTTCAGAATAACTCGGCATTCTTTTGTTTTGGGAGAAAAATGATTCCAGTTTAATTTGATGAGGATTCTTCATAAATTAGAATTGAAATCTTGAATTAAAAAGGGTTGGGAAAAATCGACTGAAAAAGTTCCTCCTCGTATGATAGCGAACCTTTTTCAAGAGCAATTTATGCTCTCTTGCTTCTTTCATATAATTCCTCCCCTCCAAGATCTTCAAATCAATTTTTCTGTTGACTCTTTGTATCTCCCTCTCTAACATTTTTAAATATTGTGTCTGGCTCATATATTTATATTACTTATTTGTAATGTAATAAGTATAAGTGAACGCTCGTTCACTGTCAACCGGCCCCCTGTGGATAAGTTATGAGTTTACTTTTGGCCTATATTGTATCGCCTCTAAGATGTGATTTTCTTCTACATTTTCGGAATTTTCCAAGTCTGCGATAGTGCGGGCGATTTTAATGACACGATGATATGCACGAGCAGACAAACCCAAACGTTCAGCACTATCGTCCAGCATATCTCGAACTTTCCCTCCTAAAGGAACCATGAGCCCCAAATCTTTTACACTCATATCACTATTGGTCGTGATATTTCTTCCAATTTCTTTTTGAAATTTTTTAAATCTGTCTTTTTGTATTTCCCGCGCACGAAGTACTCTATTTTTTATATTTTCGCTTTTTTCTCCATTCCCCTCTCCGCCCAATTTTTTATAATCCACATTGCCGACAGAAACCCACAAATCAATACGATCCACGATAGGCCCCGAGAGTTTCCTCTTATACCTATCCAAATCAGAAGGTTTGCAAACACAAGCTTTTTGTTTATTGCCCGCATTCCCACAAGGGCAAGGGTTCATCGCCGCGACTAAAATAAAATTGGAAGGAAATTGCGCCGTGCCTTTAGCACGAGAAATGGAAACTAAATTATCTTCAAGTGGCTGACGCAAGGATTCCACGACTCTTTTTTCAAATTCTGGAAATTCATCCAAAAATAAAACTCCTCGATGAGCCAAAGTCACTTCTCCTGGTTTTGGATAAGTGCCTCCACCGATAATAGAAACATAAGAAGCAGTGTGATGAGGAGAACGGAATGGCGGAGAACACACGAGCTCGCCCCTAGTGCTACCAGCTACTGAGTGAATACCGGTAATTTCTAAAACTTCTTCAATATCCAAATCTGGCAAAAGCTGAGAGAATGCCCGAGCGAGCATCGTCTTGCCTGTGCCCGGTGGTCCATACATTGCTATATTGTGCCCACCGGCAGCCGCTATCTCTAGTCCTCTTTTAGCACCTTCTTGTCCACGTATATCTGAAAAATCCGCACCTCTTGTTTCTTTTTTATAAATAATTTTAGTTTGTGGCTGGGCAGGAATTAATTTATAAGTTTCTGAGAGGCCAGAAAATTTTTGAGTGGTCTGGCCGGGGTTTGGGGCCCCGGAGGACCGAGGACCAGAAGAAATTTTGCTGGGCTCTCGGAAACTAAGATGTTCCACCACTTCTTTCAAGTTATTTGCACCGAAAATAGTTACCCCTTCTATGAGTGCCGCTTCGACTGCATTTTCTTTCGGCAAATATATTTCTTCAAATCCTAGCCTCTTTGCTTCCTGCACGAGTGGCAATGCTCCCCTGATCCTGCGCAGAGTGCCGTCAAGTCCGAGCTCTCCCAAAAAAATCTTTTTCTCCGAATTAAATTTGATGTCTCCCGATGCGAGCATATAAGACACAGCGATAGCTAAGTCAAAAAACGGCCCTTCTTTTTTTAAGTCAGCCGGTGATAAAGAAACTATTATTTTTTGATTTTTAGCTTTGGGAGATTGAAAACCAGAATTCTTTATAGCTCCACTTACCCTATCTTTGGATTCATCTACAGCCTTGTCAGGTAGTCCTACGATACTAAAAGCATGTAATCCTCGTGAGAGATCCACTTCTATAGTCACGATAGCGCCAGAAAGCAAATTTACTTGCGCGGAGTATACTTTAGCGAAAGACATAATGAAATTAATTTTCTAAATGTTTTTTGCAAGTTCTAGCTGCAGGATTTACTTCCAAGCGTGTCATCTCAATATCTTTTTTACAAACCTCACACTTTCCGAAAGACTCTCTGTTTAGCCCTTTCAGCGCTTTCAAAATATTATTTAATCTTGGTTCTAAAGTTTTAACCATTGAACTCCTAGCCTCAAAATCCTCAAAACGATCTGCTTTGTCATTTTCATCTGACTCAGGAAAATCCTGCTCTTCTGGAATTGCTTCCCATTCACCAGTTTCATTACTCAATTTTCCCATATCTTTCATTTGCGCAAGCAATGCATCCCGCTCTTTTTCTAATTTTTCTTTTATTTTTTTCTTGTCCATCCCGTTAGAAGTAGGAAATCTTTAGATTTCCGTAGTTATTCTAATTAATAATGATCACTACGTAATAAATTTGTATCTGTTAATCCCTCAGTCTTCCTAACTGAATGACTTCTAACGGGATCAACATGCCTCAATCATAACATGCTGTATTTTCATCGCAATAGCAGATTATACTCTATTTTATAAAGGGATTTTTCATATTAAATTAATTAAATCCTTTCAAAACATATTCTTTAACATTAATTTATTTATAACTATACTATTTATAACAACTAAATAGAATTTTCTTATAGATTTTTATTTTATTTTTGCGTATTTTTTTTAAAAAATTTAATTGCTTTTTTTATTCCCGAAGACCACGTAGTATTAGCTTTCCAGCCAAGTAGTTCCTTTGCTTTTTTTACCGATATTTTTTCATGTAAAGTTTGATTTTTTCTTTGCCCTATACTAATTACACTGCTTTTAGATTTTAAAATAGATTTTATGTCTCTTGCCATTTTAATTGCTGAAATAGATTTTTGAGTAGATAGATTAATCACCTGATTCAGTGCCTTGTTTCTATTTTTTAAAACACTAATACAACCATCGACTAGATCTCCAACATAAGTTAATGTTCGTGTTTGTTTTCCATCACCATGAACAGTAATGTTCATATTTTTTAAAGCTTGATCAATAAAAACCTTAGCACCCAAGGCTGGTCTCATTCCCTCTCCATAAATTGTCGCAAATCTGAGTATTGTATATTCAAGTCCAAAAGATTTACTAAATCCTTTTATTATCCACTCAGCAGAATATTTAGAACATGCATATATTTCAGACGGGTTTGGTAAAACATTATCTTCTTCTGCAATTTTTTTAATGTTTCCATAAACACACAGAGTTGAAGCAAAAATTAACCATTTATTGTATTTTGCACAGATTAAAGAAATATTTTGTGTAGCAGTTATATTTATTTCCATTCCCATCTTCGCTTTATCAAAATCCATTACCATATCGTTTAGATCTGCCTGTGCAGCAATATGATAAACTACATCAACTTTCTTTATTGCTTCTTCAATTTTATTAAAATTTAGTAAATCATCTCCATCTACAACATCAAATCCATAAACTTCATAACCTAAATCTATTAACTTTTTATAAAGATAACCACCTATAAAACCCCTATGTCCTGTAACCAATATTTTTAATCTATTATTTTTCATTAGTATTTAAATACTCATTAAAAAACTCTAGGTCTCTTACAATATTAAAAGCTGTGTTATAAAAATTAATTTTTCCTTCTTCAATTTTCTTTACTTGTTTTTCAAATATTTTTTTTGCTTCATCAATATTAAGCCAAGCGACATTAAGTCCATTTTTAATTTCGCCTTCTGTTCTAAGATCATTTTTAATTTTTTTAATTGCTTTAACCTCAAAACAAGTCGTAATATATTTTTTTGACTCTCTGTCCCTATATTCCTTAATTTTTCCAATTTTTTTAATAACAACTACTTCTTGACTTATCTCTTCGGCACATTCCCTTATAATTTCATTTTCTAGATTATCACTCTCTGCTCCACCACCAGGAAATGAATATAGGTTGTGAATAGGATTTGTAACTAGGGCTATCTCTCCTTTTTTATTAATAGCTATTGCTCTAACTGTTTGTCTTTCAATATATTTTTTAGGTTTTTTAATTTTACTATTTGGGAAAATGTTGAAATTTTTTATAATCTTTAAGTATTTGATCATAAATCTATTATTCAACCTGGTTTGGATCACGAACTGGTAAAGGCTCTCGCATGTAGAAATTATTTTTTTGTGAATCAAAGTATATCCTGGCTACGTGTGTATTGGGTGGATTTTTTATCCACTTGAAATCATCCTCGCTCATTTCGGTAAAAGCTTTTACAATTATTCTCAATGAAAACCCATGACCAACGATAACAACACATTCTCTTTTATTATTATCTATATGCTTTTCTTTAATTATTCTATAAACAAAATCGTAAATATTTTCAACATATTCTGGTGACCTATCTCCATTTGGGAAATTATAGTGTAAAACACCAACCCTATACCTCTCTTGCTCTCTTTCCTTTAGATTTTCCATTGTTGTGTCGCCCCAATTTAAGCTTCTTATTGAAGGCTCCGTTATCATTTTTATTTTATCATTTTTCAATGTATCTAAAATTATTTTCGCTGTCTGTTGTGCTCTTTTGTATGGAGAAACATAAAAGGTAACCTCATCAAAATTCACAATTTCACCTTTTAATTTTTCGGCTACTTCATGTGCTTGCTCAATACCTTTTGGAGTTAACGCCATTTCAGAATTATGAATCACCCCCTTCATTTCAGGATTAACATCCTCATCAGATTCTCCATGTCTTATTATGAATATATCTTCAAGTGGTGGCATTTATTTTTTATTTAGATTATTAATATAAAGATGTACGCTCTCCGCAAACACCTTCTCTAGTATAGACTTTTCATGAACAACTTGCCACTCATTATCAATTTTTCTAAAATAAGCACTTGACCTTTCTAGTGCACCACTTCCCATAACCATAAACTGAAATTCTAAAAGAAAAAAACAACCATCACGAATACCAACATCTATACCCATAAAAGGAGTGTCTGATTTTCTAAAAATAGATTCGGCATAATTTAATAAATCATTTAAAACCACATCTAAAAAGGTAAAAAGCCCACTGCCGCTTGCCCTAAAATCACCTGGGCGATTCTCTCTCCTTACGACATAATATCTATCTCCATATATTAATACTTTGTAATCACCAGACAATCCATTTACAAATTCCTGAACAATAAATTTTTTTCTATTATTTGAAATAGTTTTATAATGCTTGAAGTGTAAAAAGGCCTTAATGGCTCTTAATGTATTTACAAATGTAAAACTTCTGGAAATTTTAAATGCCACAGCCAATAACTCCTTTTTGTTTTGAGCAAGCGAAATATCTTTACCTTTTGATCCTGCTGATGGCTTAACAACAACTGGGTATGTAAAATTACACTTTGATTTAGTTAATTCTTCGAACGTTCCAAAATGCCATGACATAATAGATTTATCATAATTTGCTCGTAGCCTATAAATTTCCATAAATACTTTATTGTGATGAGCTCTAAAGTATTCAAAAGATGGTATTAAATATGCTCCAGAAATTTTTAGACCTAAGATTACATCTTCTATGTAATCTTTATATCTAAGATCTGGGTCCTCGGTAGATTGATATAATACAAAATAATTTTTATAACTATCATCATTAGAAAAAATTTCTGAAAAACCTTTAATTACCACTTCATATCCAAGATCTCCAAGTTCTTCATAAATTAAAGATGTATTCATACTACTCCCGTATTCTTTTGAAGAACTATAAAATTGGTTTCTATCGTCTATTAAAATTAATATGTTTCCGCTCACTTTTATTATGTTTTTCATAGATTATTACCTTTTTATTTTACTCAAGTTAAGAAAAAATAATCATTACTATATTATAACAGATTATTTTTTAATATAGGCTTCCAACTTCTCAATAATTTCTTCATCTTTCTTCCCTCTTGTGTTAATTCTATACCCATCTTTTACACTAAATTCATACGCTTTTAAAAAACCTTCTGGTGTTAAAGTAAAAGCATCTTTATTTTTATATTGAACCAATTCCAAAAAATTGTTGATTATTTTATCTCTTATTAAAATATTCTTTGAAGCGAATCCAACTTTTTTGCCATTAAATTCAAATTCATGTTCTTTTTCATTAATTAGATTAAAACCATTTAACTCAAAAAGTTCTAAAAATTCTTCCCATTTTTCATTAATAAACTCATCTTCTATTAAAATATCAACATCTTCAAAATCCTTAAAATTACCAAGATAAGTAGCAACGCCAAACGAACCATAAATTACTGGTTTTATATTTAATTCTTTTAGTATTTCTAAAATTTTATCTAAAAATTCATTCATAATAAATTACAACGAATTAATAAACTCATCAATTTCTTTATTATTTCTAAAAACAAATACTTTCTTGTTGTCCGCATGCTTCATCACTCTTTCTCTCATTTCATCTGTTTTATAATTTACTATCCATTTAATTAAAGCCCAATCAACTTTTTCTTTAACACCTTCTGTTTTATCAAAAGGTTGCTTCCTGTTAAAAACTCTTGCAAACACTCTCCAGATACATCTCCACTTTGGAAAATCAAGGAAAATTATTGTGTCTCCTCTTTCAAAACGAAAATCGATATTTGCACTTCGATAATTGCCGTCAATAATCCATTTATCTTGTTTCGCAAAACCATCCACAACATCTGTAAATTCTATTTTTGTCGCATATCGTTTCTTCCAACCAACAGCCCAAAAATATTTATCGAGATGAAAAACTGGTAAATTTAATTTTTTACCAAGCTTATTTGCTAGAGTTGATTTACCGGACCCAGAAATACCGACAACAGAAATACGATTCATAGATACATCTTATCACAAGTTTATTGATAAATTTTTAGCCTCTTTTATAAGTTTCCCTCTCACTTTTTTCCAATCCTCTTTTAGTAAACCATATATATTCTCGTCGTGGATTTTTCCTGAAGCTTTGCTTCTTTCATTTTTTCTTCGTGTTCCTTCAAGCTTATACCCCATTTTGTTTTGAGTTGCATTTGAAGCTTTATTTTCTACAAAAACATCTGAATTCAATTTTCTTAATTTTAATTTATTAAAAGCAAAATCATTTACTGCTATCTTGGCTTCTGTCATAAATCCATTTCTCCAATATTTTTTATTTATCCATGAACCAGTCGTACCTACTCCAGAAAAATAATCGATTCTGTGGATTCCGATAGCTCCGATGACTTTTTTCTCAGTTTTTAATTCAATAAAAAAAGTGTAATCACTTTTAATTTTATCTTTCCATCTTTTTATCACCTTTTTAATGAAAACATCTGCGTCTTTCTTATTATATGGATGTGGAACAACCAAAAGCATCTTGGCGATATCATATTCTCCCACACCTTCTACAAGATTTTTCCAATCACTCTTTTTTGGCTTTCTAAGTATCAACCTTTTGGTTTTTAATTCCATAATTTTATTTTAACAAAAAATTCCAAAAATGACTATTTTGAATTAAACAAGAACGGTCCTTACTACTTCTGCTATTTTAGATTGCTGAGTGAATAAAATTTCAAGTTAAATGAAATTTTATTCATAAGTTCTTCTAAGGTTTGATTGTATTTTTCTTTTAAATATTTAAGTCTATCCTCGCTATACTCATCTGAAGATTGATAGTGAAGTGTCTTGAGAAAACCTTCAAAGGGAGCACTATTTTTATCAATACTCTGAATTCTTCCTGAAGCATCTTTTTTGTAAGCATTATTGTGAAAAAGAAAAGCTTTAACGATTGCTCTCCAAAGATTATTAGAGATTTTTTCACCATCCCCGCTCGGATCATAAAATAATTTTGCGCCCGCTGAAAAATTATCTGGATAAAAACCCTTAAACATTTCACCATCTGAATCAAAATAATTAAAAAGCCTATCTCCCAACTTTGGCAACACCTTATGATTGCCAATGAACGAAATTCTACTTTCAAAGTAATCCTCGGTCTTTGGTACCCTTTCTATCCATCCTGGTTTTAATTTATCCATATCTTTAATATCATCAATTCCAACACAGTGGAAATCTAACTCAACACCATCTTTGGTCATTCCAGAAAGTCTAGCCAAACCGCGACCAGTTTTTAATACCCGCATAAAACCTTCAATGCTTTTATCTTTGTTTATAATTATAAAACCTATATCATTAAGATTTCTAAATATTGATGATTCTTCATCAACAGATGCATCATCCTCGCACCTCGGCAAAGCAAAAAATAAATCAAGATCACTTTGAGTACTTTTAGTTTTATCTGTTGATCCTAAAGATCCCCCAACCCAAAGAATAGATTTAGAGTTTTTACTATCCAGGTAATTAGTTAATTTTTTAATATTTGATTCTTGTTTTTCTCTTTGCTCAGATAAACTTTTGGACGCCTCTTTTGAAAAATGAATACTTAAATAGGTATTGAGGATTTTCTTTCTGATTTCTGTAAGATTCATATCATGATTTTGATCATCAATAACAATCCCTTCTTCCCTACAGATTGGAATAAGTGCATCTTTGTCTGTCACAACCTTAATTTTGTTTTTAAATTTATAAAAATTTTCAATAGATTGAACCGTGATACCTTTTGGTCTATTTATAAAAGTTTCATTGAATACCATGTTGGTGTAATTAGTATTATCTTTCAAAACAAATAAAAGGAATCAGCATTTCTTCTTTAGACAAACCTCCATGGTGACCAATATGTTTTATAGTAAACTGTTCTTCTTTATTATTCCACCACACCAGATTTTTTTTATTAGGGATAATTACAATATCACCAACTCTCTCATTGAGGAGCGAAAAGTTTAATTTATTTTGCCAAAATCCCATATTGATTAGATCGTTGGTTTTATATACCTTGGCAATATTTTTTAATTTTAAGGTAAGATTTTTATAGCACCAGTCGAGATATTCTGGTTTTATATACAAAAACATATCTCTACAACCACCTGCGGGGATAAGGGGTTTATTAAATTTATTTTTAAGCAACTTATTTTCTAAACTTGGCATTAATCTGTTTAAATAAATAGTCTTTTTGGGGTTTATCTTTATTTGACCATGGTCAGCCGTAAAAATAATAAGAGTTTTATTTCTAGCTGTTAATTGTTTCAAACAATTATTTACTTTTGAAATAAAGTTAATTGCTTCATCCATAGATTCTTTCGACAAGGGACCTTTTTTGTGTCCGACTGAGTCAACCTTATCAAAATAGAATAGATTATATGACTTATTTTTTTTCCCATTAATTCTTTCTACTAAAGCAGTCAACCCATCTTCAATATTCTCATACCAAATACCATTTGCCCCTCGAAGCAAAATGTCATTATAAACTGAGGGATTAAATGCTTGTGGTGTAAACACAGAAGACGAAATGTTTTTTTTGTTTAAATATTGATAAAATGTTGAAAAGGGAAATATTTTTTTTGGATCAATATTTTTATTTAATAGAGAGTTTCTGGTTTTGTCTGGTGGCAATGAAAACAAGAGTGGAGCAATTATTGCACCAACATTTTTGTCATAATAAAACCACTCGTAAATTCCTGTTTCTTCTACCGGCATACCTGTGTGTATAGACGTCAACTCAGCAGCAGTTGTCGATGGAAATTGAGCGGTCATCTGCGATATAACACTTTTTTTAAGTAACTCTTTTGGCAATAAATTGTTACTATATAACTTATTAAATAATGACCAACCAAAACCATCAATAACAAACAACACCACATTTTTGTATTCATTTTTTAATCCCCCAAATACATCTCTCGGTAATTTAGAATTTGTTTTCCCAATTAATAAATCTTCAATACCATCACATATATTTGAAAAGCAATAGCTTTCTGAAAGAGGTTTTACAAAACTATTTCTATTAAATTTCGCCTTTTCTATTTCCTTAAACGATTTTTTATTAAACATAAGAATTATAATACCAAAAATTTCCAAAAATGACTATTTTATGGTATAATTACTATATGAATTGGTTTTTTATTGCTTTACAAAAAATATGCTAATATAAACAAATGGAAACAAATATGGATAATGTAGCAAAAAACTCAAGAGACATGGCTCAGACATATGATCGTGATGCACAGGCTTTTGCCGAGCAATCATCTCAATTAATGACTTGGAAGTTTGTGGGTAGTAAAGCTCTAGATAAAAACTTGGCTGAATTTTATGGTAAAAAGGATATAAAAGTTCTAGACCAAGGTAGTGCAAGCGGAAGAATCGTTGAACACTTGATCAAAAATGGAATCCCCGCTGAAAATATTGATGGTATAGAAATAAGTCCCGAACAAGTAAAAATTGCAATATCAAGAAATCTTGGAGCTAGTTTTAGAGTTGGAGACTTAAGAAAAGATGTCCTACCAGAAAATACTTACGACGTCATCACAAGACACATGGTAGACGAACACCTAGACAACCAAGGCTTGTTAGAAGTTTCAAAAAATACTTTAAATGCATTAAAACCAGGAGGCACACTCGTCGTCGTATTCACTCATCCAGATAAAATAACAGCAAGTTCGGGAATAAGTAAAGAAGGTTGGTTTGAAACGACTTTTCCATGGAAAGGTCCAAATGGAGAATTTGAAAAAGGACAAAATTATTTTAGGCCCACAGAATCTTATATAAAAGTTCTAGAAGAAGCTGGTTTTATAATAGATTCTGTAGAAAATTGGAAAATATCTCCTGAAGCGGAAGCGGAAGACAAAGAACAATACGAAAAATATAAAAAATACGGGAATATTCGCCTAGCTGTGAAAGCACACAAACCTGAATAAATATACATCTTCTTTCTAAATAACTAGTAAACTTCATGCTATAATATTGATGTGATATTTAATTTTGATTTTGGAGACATAAAAGTTGTCTTGGGAATAATCGCTGGAGTAATCGCTTTTTTAGCTTACGTTGTTTATGTCATTTCAATATTAAGAGGCAAAACAAAACCAAACAGAGCCACTTGGTGGATTTGGGCTTTCATGGGGCTAGTCGTCGGATTGAGTTATCATTCATCTGGAGCTGTGAACACTATTTGGGTTCCTTACGTTGAATTTTTAGGACCATTTAGTATCGCTATATTATCTATAAAATATGGAGAAGGCGGAATAGATAATAAAACAGACATACTATGTTTTTTGGGAGCATTTGTAAGTGTACTTCTTTGGGTTATATTCAACAACCCATTGATTGCTCTCATTATGAACCTAGTAATAGATTCCTTTGCGATAATACCAACAATTAAAAAATCTTATCTACGTCCAGAAGGAGAAGATTTTTGGGCATGGTTTGGGACTGGGCTTGCAGACAGTTTAAATATGTTTGCAGTTGAGAGATTCACGTTTGCTGTATTAGTTTATCCTATTTATATGCTTGTCTCTGATTTAATAATAATCGTTATACTTCTTTTCAGAAAAAAAGGTATAATGAAAGATGTAAGTTTTCTTGTAAAACATGATTAATTTATGAAAGTATACATCAAAAAAAGTAAAATACACAACGAAGGAATTTTTGCTAAAGTAGATATGAAAAGAGAAGAAATTGTGGGTATTGTGCAAGGTCCTAAAAAGTTTAAAGTAAATCGTAGTATAAAAGATGCACTATCACATCCAGATTGGGTTGGTTTTAAAATGCATACATGGATAGACCCTGTTCCACCATATAAATACTTAAATCATTCTTGCAATCCAAATGTTGGAATTAGGGGCCATAAAACATTAGTGGCTATTCGTGATATTAAAAAAGATAAAGAAATCACTATAGATTATTCAATAATTGAAGCTGATTCTAGGTGGCATATGAAATGTAATTGTGGAGAAAAAAAATGTAGAGGTATAATAAAATCAATTCAAGACCTTCCTTTAAAAATATATACCGGCTATTTACCATTTATTTCTCGAGAGTTTAAAAATTTATATAAAAAAAATCGTAATTCAAAAAAATAAATTATTATGGATAAAAAATCTAAAATCATTTTAAAAATATTTCTTCTTATTGTAATAATTTCTATTGTAGCTACTTATTATCGCTATATAATATTAGAAGATTTTGTCTTTTTTACAGACGAAGAAGCGTTTAACGAAGTCTTACTTGAGGAATAAATTATATGGAAACTTCAATTCAAAATTTTATAGAAATGTGCCAATGGGATATAACTAAATTGTTGGTTTTTTCAAACAATGTCTTTGACCCTCTTATATACTATTCTCATTTAGTTCCATTAATTATATCGCTAATACTAGGGCTCTTTGTGTTCAAGGCAAGCTATAAACTTTTAATTTCAAAAGTTTTTTTTATCACAATTTTATTATTGGGATTTTGGATTTTTTCTGATTCCATCCTTTGGGCTACTAACAATCCCAAGGTAACTATGTTTTTATGGTCTCTGATTAATATGGTTGAACCTATAATCTATGCAGGAGTTCTTTACTTCTTATATTTGTTCATTGATCAAAAAGACATCAGTTTTCATAAAAAACTTTTTTTAGTAATTTTACTACTACCTACTATATTTTTAACTCCGACAAATCTTTCTTTATCGGGATTCGATTTAACCAACTGTTATAGAGATGCTGTTGAAGGTCCACTTATATACTACAATTATCTCATTGAAACTTTATTAATATTTTGGATCTTATTTTTTACAATTAGAAAATTCCTCTCAACAAAAGATAAAAATTCGAAAAGAAAAATTCTATATGTAACATCTGGTTCGCTTGGATTTTTGATAGCTTTTGCTTTTGGTAATGTCATAGGTAGTTTATTTGATTCATACGGGATTGCAGGAGATTATAGTTGGACTGTTGGCCAGTATGGTATTTTGGGTGTTCCAATATTTCTTGGCTTCTTGACTTTTATGATTGTAAAATTTCAAACCTTCAACATTAAACTCCTTGCGACTCAAGCTCTAGTTTGGGGACTAGCCATACTTATAGGCTCACAATTTTTCTTTATTAAAACACCGACAAATTTTATTCTAAATGGATTTGGATTTTTGGCGTCTATAATTTTAGGGCAGTATTTGGTCAAGTCTATTAAGAAAGAAATACTACAAAAAGAAGAATTACTTAAACTCACAATCAATCTCCGAGATCTCTTGAAACAACGCGAGAGTTTGGTACACCTCGTCACTCATAAGGTGAAGGGATCATTTACTCGTACAAAATTTATTTTCGCTGGCATCTTGGATGGAACTTTCGGTGAGATTTCTCCAGAAATAAAAAAAGTTGCACAACAAGGTTTGGACTTTGATAATGGAGGAATACAGACAGTGGACCTAGTATTAAACGTAGCCAATATGCAAAATGGACTTATCAAATATGATATGAAGCCTGTTGACTTCAAAGATATCGTCCTACAAACAATAGAAGACAAAAAACTCGGTATAGAAGCTAAAGGATTGAAATTAGAAACAAATATAGGAGACGGCGTATATAGTATGACGGGTGATGCTTTTTGGCTAAAAGAAGTAGTAAATAATTTGATTGAAAATTCTATCAAATATACAAAAGAAGGAACGATCACAGTAATACTCGAAGACGGAAATGGAAAAATAAAGCTATCTGTGAAAGATACAGGCCTCGGTATAGATGAAGATGATAAAAAGAATTTATTTACCGAAGGTGGACGAGGCAAAGATTCTGTAAAAGTAAATGTGGACAGCACCGGCTATGGGCTCTACACGGTAAAACTAATAGTAGAAGCACACAAAGGGACCGTCTCTGCGCAATCCGAAGGCCCAGGCAAAGGCTCTACTTTCTTTGTAGAATTACCTGTAGTTTAAAAAAATAAATATTTATGATAATTCTGTCTTACGTGTTAATTTTCTTTTTGTTTTTAATTATTTTTCTCACCCTTTTATATTTTATAAATCCTCTTTTTTCATTAATACCTTTTGTTCCAGTAAGAGATAAGATCTTAGATGAAATAATTTCAGCATTAGAACTTAATGATCAAAGTATTCTCTACGATCTCGGATGTGGAGACGGGCGTATCCTTTTTGCCGCAACAAAAACAAATCCTTCTATCTCGTGTGTCGGCATTGAAATTGGACCATTCCCTTTCTTGTTAGCAAAAACAAGGGAAATTTTTTCTTATTCTAAAAAAGTTCGTATATTATATGGAGATTTTTCTAAAAAAGATATTTCTCCAGCAACTCATGTCTTTTTATATCTTTTTCCAGAAGCCCTAGATAAACTCCTACCAAAATTTGAAAAAGAGTTGAAAACCGGCTCAAGAATTGTATCCTGTGATTTTGAATTTTCAAAAAGAAAACCAAACAAAGTTATAGAAACAACATCAACAAAATCACAAAAAAATAGAAAACTCTACGTTTACGATTTTTAATATATTTAATAAAAATGGGGTGGGTCACGAATGACCCACCCCAACCTGAGTTCTCAGGCGAACTACTTGTGATCGCCCTTACCATCCCAGGAACTGTTGTCGGGCTCGTACGCGTCGGTCGTTCCATCACTGTGATGGTCTGTGACCTCCACGCACGTGTCGGTACTGAGGAATCCACCATCGGCCTTGAAGAGGTAGGATGTACTGCCATCGCTCGAAACGGTTCGATAGTGGTCATCATCCACCCAATGCTTATCAGACATATCTGTAACCTCCTTTCTTGCCTACATCTTTCATTATTTCTTGAGCTGAAAACCCACTACGAGTTTTCATTTAACCTTATGACCCAAGGCAATAACTAGATGCATAGGACTTCCGATCGTGAAGAGCATGAATCCCACCTTAGTAATACCCCTTATCTCATATGTTTCTGAACTTATGCACCATTATCAAAATACCACTTGAGTCTTCTCTTGGTAGACAAAACACGCTCGATTTCAAAGTCCTTAGAATATTTAATTAAAAATTGAATTTTCTTCATTAAAATATCTAGTTATAAACATTTTTGTATTTTCAGATGAATTCCAAATTTCTTTTGCCTTATTCAATTTATTTTCCAATCCTGGATAAAATAACTTTTCTTCTTTTCCTATAATTTCTTTAAATACTGGTAAGTTTAAAACTATTACATTAAAAATTTCAGATAATTCCCACAGGATTCCTTTATTTTTATCTAAATTTTTTATTCGCTCAGAAAAATTTTTATCTAAATACTCAAAAAACGCAAAGTGAGTAGATTCATGAAAAGCTACTTCTAGCATATCTATCAATTCCCTTTTATAATATATCTGAAAAGTTTTTGTCTCTAAATATCTTGGATTGCAGTTAAAAATAGAAAGATATCCTTGATAATTTTCATTACTAAAATCAGTCCCAAATATTTCTTTTAATGCTACAAAAAATTTATCTTGTTTTTCTAAAAGTGCTTTGTTTATTTCTTCTTGTTTTTCTAAAATCTCTGCCTCGTGAACAACATAAAAATCATCTATATATTTCTTATAGTTTTCTAAATTTATGTTTGGATGATCTTGTTTAATTTTAGCACCAAAATCCGCTCCTGCTTGAGAGTGATTGTGAAAATCTACGTAAACTTCATAATCAAGCTCTTTATTTAACAATATCTGAATCATTATAAATATTTATTTCTGCCCTGTTGCCTCTAATATTTTGTGCCAATGTTTGTGACCTTCGTCATTATCGTAAAAACTAAATACTTTTGTATTAATATTTTTAAATCCTTGTTCAGTTAATAATTTTTTTAAATAAACTTTAGATAAATCAGATTTGCTATTTTTGTCAGATTGATCAAATGTGTGAATAAAAAACCATCCATCATTTTTTAAATTATTATATATTGTTTGAATAAGTTGTTTTCTGTTTTTTAATTTATGTATTACATAATTTGAATAAACTAGATCAAACGGTTTGTTTTTTGCTTCATAATCTTTCTCTAAATCAACGCCTGTTTTTATATCTACACCATCACTTTTCCATCCTAATTGCTTCAAACAAGCAACATCAAAAAAGTCCCCAGCACCCAAATCTAAAGATTTACCTTGTTTTTTAAACTTCTCATCTATAAATTTTTTTAAACTAGCATTCATAATTTTATTATACAACATTATTTATATTATAAAAAGAAAACCGCCCTCCTAACGGTTTTCGTTGAAAAAGCGGTTTGAACATTGTGATATGATAACTACAGCCAACAGTGAGGATCTTCTCCGAAGAGATCATTGTTCTGAATGAGAGCACGAGCACGACATCCACCACACTGATACTTCAGATGGCAACCCCCACACTTTCCTTTCAGATTCATTTCGAGCATATTACGAACAATCGAATTATTCCGATACTGCTCGTTCATCTCTTCAATTGAAAGAGAAAATGTCCTCATCATGGGAACGTCGAGCAGAGCGCAAGGTGTCATCACTCCGTCAGAATTTACATTAAATGTAATGACAGCAGCTCCGCAACCATCAAAGACAAGTTCTCCTTCTTTACCTGTGTCGTTCTTCCCACGGAAAAGGCATTTGAGTGGGTCGTTCGTGGTAACGTTCAGCTCAGGAAAAATCTTCTTGAGACGATAAACTTCCTTGATAAAAGCTAGCTTTTCATCACTAGTCATCCAGAAGATCAACAGAAATTCTACGAACAAAACAAATTCAAAAGCTTTAATGATTTGCAAAAGAAAATGAAAAGGTGGAATATATATTACAACGACTTAGAACACTGCGGTTTAAATGGAAAAACGCCAAATGAATTTTTGGCTGATTACAAATTAATTAAACCGCCATATGTGTGTACCTAAAACATAGTTTCCTTGACTTATATTATCTTTAGGTATATGATATTATCATATTAGATTATCATATAATTAATAAAAACATGACTACATTATCAATACCCGTATCCGGGGATTTAGAAAAATTTATAGAAGACATGGTGAAGTCTGGTAAGGCTGCAAATAAGGCCGATGTAGTTCGTCGTGCTATTAGGGAATATCAAGAAAATGAAATTGTGGAGAGAATTTTAAAAGCAGAAAGAGAACCAAGTCTAAGTGGAGATCTAAAAACTTTAATGAAAAAGTTTAAATAATTATGATCAAAATACTTTTTAAGCCAACTTTTATTAAACAAATAAATGAGCTTGAAAAAAACTTACTTGAAGAAGTATTTGAAAAGATTGAATTATTTAAGGATAGGAAAAATCATAAAATGCTAAAAGTTCACAAACTTCATGGCAAACTATCTGGGCGTTTTAGTTTTTCTGTTAATTACAGCTTTAGAATTGTGTTTAGATATGATGAAGATGATAATGCGATTTTTTTAGATATAGGTGACCACGATTTATATAAATAAATTGTTTTAATTGGTTGGGGGGTTATTATTTATACAATGAAACAAATAAAATTTTTAATTAAATTTTCAAAAGAGTCTGAACTTCAGAGAGTTTTATGGACGAAAGAAAGATTTAAATGGTATACAGATAATAAATACGATTTAAATAATTTTGTTTTACCAAAGAAATTTAGTGCAGAGGAGCTAAGTGAAAAATCGGATATTGAGATAGCGAAATATATTAATGAAGAATATGATATAGAATTTTTTCAACCGCATATACAAACCATAAATTCTATGTTGCCTGATTATTTAAATAAGTTAAGAGATTATTTTTCTGAAATAAATGTTGAGGTGTTACCAGAGATAGAAATAAAATTGACTAGATATGGTATTGGAGGGAGTTATGGTATCCCTAATGGTGTCGTTGTAAATATTTCAAAACGTTTCAATATTGGGTTAGTAAGGACTATTTTACATGAAACGATTCATTTACATATTCAAAATTTAATAGATAAATATAAAATAGGACAATGGGAAAAAGAAATAATTGTAGATTGCCTTTTTGAAAAGTTTTCTCCAGATATTTTTAAAAAACAAAATTATCTAATAGATGCAGACACAATTCAAAAAATATTTAAGGAAAATTACCCAAATATTGAATTAATTATGTCTAGTGTTTCAAAAATAAAAAAATAGTCTCTTTTTTTCTGCTAGGTGATGCTTAAAACAAAAGAGGTCAATTTACATAAAACTACTAATAGCGTAGAATTAAATCTATGATTACAGAGAATTATTTAGGAAAATCTGGTGTTCAGTATATTTTTGAATATGAGGATTGCTTAAGCAAGAACCGTGCTTAAGCAAGAACCGTACTTGCTTAAATTCTTGCTTAAACTAATCTTACATAGCAATTGACGAACCCCCCTCCCTGTTTAAAGCAAGGAATTAAAAATCAACAAGAAGTAACAAAAGTCATGATATCCTTGTTACTTTATGCTTTATAATTTTTTATTAAAAAGCTATAATGAATTTAAATATGAAAAAAGTAAAATATTCTTTTATTTCAATAATCTCAACGGACGACTATCTCGATGGTTTACTTGTATTATTTTATTCATTAAAGAACACTCAAAGTAAGTACCCATTTTTGGTTCTTCTCACACCAAATATATCAAAAAAAACAATTTCTACTTTAAATAAATATTCAATATCATACAAAGTACTTTCTGAAGAAATTCAAAATCCTACTAATGTAAGTCAAAATCACCGCTGGTTCCCAACATATTCAAAATTACACATATTTAATCAAACTGAATATGATAAACTTGTTTTTTTAGATGCTGATATGTTAATTCTCAGAAATATTGATGAACTTTTTGATTTCCCTCATATGTCTGCGACAAATGCAGGAGGAATGCTTCCACGAAAGTCTTCATGGACACACTTGAATAGCGGACTTATAGTTTTAGAACCATCTAAAAAATTATTTAACGATATGCTATCAAAAATTGGCAAGATAGAAAAAGTAGAATCTGGAGGAAATAAATTGAAACCTCAATATGGCAGTGACCAAGATTTTTTGAATGCTTACTATCCAGACTGGCCTAATAAGAAAGAATTGCATTTAGATCATAAATATAATATGTTTCACTATTACCTTGATGAATATAATAAATTATTTGGATATTCTATTAATGAAGAACCTCATCCGATTAGCATAATTCACTATGCAAGTTATTTAAAACCTTGGAAGGTTGATAAAAAAATCTTAGACGAGTTGGAAAAAGATACCAATAAAATTCTTGAAACTAAGGCGTTAAAACTTTGGTTAGTTGAAAGAAAAAAGTTATCTTTATAAAAATAACAACTATCATTAGATAATTTCTAATGATTCAACCTTAGAAATATCAAGTTTTGCCTTTAAATTCATTGTTTTAGGATAAACTAACTTAATTCTATCTTCTGGAAAACCTCCATACAAATTACCAATTATAAATTGATATATATTTGGAAACAAATGTTCATAATCATTTTTGCTAAATATAATGGTATCAATATTATATTTAGAAAAAAGTTTTAAATACTCTTTTCTAAAATTGAATTCTTTTTGGAAAACCAAATCTAATGGTGATGCTATTTTTTCAACTTCAGTCTTAATTTTTTGAAGATATTCTTCACCCTTTACAATTAATAATTCTCTGTATAATAGAATTCTTTTAATTGCGCTTGGTTGGTTTAAAAATAATTCTTGCTCGAATATTTTTTGGGAAATCACATTTATTGTTACAAAATGGCCAAACACGTCATTAATATTTTGATTAAATAATGAAGATGTTTTTTCTGGATCACTGGAAACACAAATTATATCAATATCAGGATAAATATTTGTTAAATTAAACTTAGATATTATAAAATTATCACCATCAAATATTCTTATTTCTCTATAATTTTTTGGTGAGGTTTCTTCAGTAACAAAAGAACCAAAAGCAAAACAAGCAATCATATTCTCATCTTGTTTTTTGACTTGATCAAGCGCCAATAATGTTTTATCTGAATAGTTCATATTCTTTATTTATAGCATAATTATTAATAAAATTGATTAATTCTGTTATATTTTTATCTTCAAACTCATAACCTTCAGTGAAAAACTTAAAAGAAGCAAGGGCTTGATATACCAGCATTTCAATACCGGAAATCACTTTTAAATTATTCAATAGCCCAAATTTCATAATTTCAGTATTTAATGGAAAATAGTTCATTTCCTGAATAATACTTTCGTTGTGAGTTATTTCTTTCAATAAATCAAAACTTAAAGGTAGCGAAAATTTATCAGGAACCTCATTCAAGTAGAATTTGCCAACTGGAGTGGCATTGATAATTATATCGTATTTTTCTTTTTTTATATCTTTGTTGTTTTTTAATTTAGTAATATTTGGAGTATAAACATTAAAATCTTTTATATCATAAAGAAATATTTTACACTTGTGTTTCTGGGATAAATATATAGAAGTAGGGAGACCAGCTCCTCCTGCCCCGATAATGAGAACTTTTTTATTTTTTAATTCCGTATGTTTAAGTAGAGCTTGTTCAACACCCGCAATATCAGTATTAGAAGCATATACATTTAAATCTTTTTTGTATACCGTGTTTATAGATTCATAAATTTTAGAATCACTATCTACAAAATCTACCAACTTAATAATTTCCGATTTCCAAGGAAGAGCAACATTAAATCCTATAAAATCAGAATTTTCCGAATAACTCCAATAAAATCTACAAAGATCGGCAAAATTTTTAATGGAAAATATTTTAAAATCAAATTTAATACCAGAAAGTTCCGATATTTTGCCCCACATAATATCTGCCACTGTGTATTTTTTTATATCGACACCACCAATTAATCCTAATATCATATTTATATATTATTACTTATTTTTATAATAAGTTTCTCAATATCCCAATCTGAAGGAATTAATTCAAGTTTCGAATACGTATCTTTAATATTCATGTTTAAATTCTTTGGTCTGATAGAAAGATCACTTGATAAGTCTTTTTGAATAAGTAATTTATCAAGATTAAATTTTTCAGCTATTCTTAAAGCAAAATCAAATCGTGAAATTGATTCAGATCCAGTACAGTGAAAAATTCCAGAAAAATCTTTATCGATTATTTTTGCAACAGCTAAAACCAATAAATCAACATCCGTCGGAGAAGAAACCGTTTCGCTGGAAAGATTTAATCTTTCTTTTTGTTTTAATTTTCCAATTATAAAATACGGCAACAGCGATTGATTATCAAGCGTTTTAGATTTTAGTTCAATGTTTAATTGATCTTTGTCTTTTTCTCTTAATTTACCCACAACTAGCGCCGTTCTACAAATTGCAGAATTTGTTACTTCATTTACTAATAACTCACTGTGATATTTAATTGTACCATACCAATTAATAGGATTTGGCAAATCAGTTTCTTTGTAGTCACCTAGTTTACCATCAAATACAACATCGGAAGATATATAAATAATTTTTGTATTATTAATATGCGCATACTGTACAATTTCAGCAGTACTTCCAACATTAACATCCCAAGCTCTCAATCTATTATTCTCGCAATCACAAAGACCTTTGATTGCAGCAACATGAATAATTATATCTGGGTTAATCTCATGTAATTTTACTTTTAAATTTTTTCTGTTAGAGATATCTAAAATTGAATCAATAGTGCTAGATTCCAAGCAATCTATTCCATAAACTAAAAACCCCTTCTTTTTAAGATCAACATAAAATGATGACCCTATAAGACCAGCAGATCCTGTAATAAATATTTTTTTGGTTTTATTACTCATAATTACCAGTATGACGTTTCATGTTTAAAAAAATTCACAATAATTGAATTAGTGATAAATCGTAATATCTTGTAAAAGAATAACACATTTTATGGTATAAGTCAATACTTTTTATCTTTTGCTGATCAATTTTTCTTCCATTTTTGTTTAGTAATTTTTCGTATGATTCGGGAAATATTTTTTTTAATTGATCTCTGCCAGCTTCAAGTCGAAGAACACGTTTTATATGTTTCAATAATGAATGTTCTCCCACATAAAATACTTCTTCCGGTAAAATTAAAAAATGTCCATCATTAATCAAACTTAAATATAGATCTTCGTTGATTATTTCGTTGGGCACAGTAAGCGCTTCTCTTTTACAAACAAGAAATCTTCCAAATAAAAATGGATCAATTCCCATGTAAAGACTTTTGAGAGATCTTATGTTTATAATATCGTAGAAAAAAGTATTGATTATATTTTTTCCATCATATGGTAATGCACGATTTTGGAATGCTACTAATCTCAAATCTTGGTTAATCAATAATTCAGTAAGAGCAAAAAATAATAATTTTTCTCCAAAATACACATCGTCATCTAAAATAATAATAATATCTGAAGTAGTTTTTGCCAATAAATAGTTAACTGATACCATTTTGCCCAAAAGGTTTATTTTCTCAATTTGAAAAAAATTGCGGACGTTTTCGTCCGAATTAATATATTTTTCAGGTTTTTGAGGATCACCATTAATTATTAAAATGACCTCATATTCAAAATATAAGCCATTTCTATTTGCATAGTTTATATTTGATTTGATTGATTCAGCAAGTTTAGAAAAACCATCTCCTCCATCTTTCGTTGGTATTAGAAAAGATATTTTCATGGTCAATCAATTAGTTTAAGTATGTTAAATACGTTTTGATATATATCTTCGCTGGTTATGTTAATGGCTGAGAAATTTTTATTTTTTTGTAATTTAGAAAAATTAAGTAACATATTTTCTAATCTATTTATAATACTAAACGGCAATATGCTTGCCTCTGTACGAATTTGAGTCATGAATGGAATATGATGATTGGAATTTATAAAATAATCAACCATTCCTTTTTTAGAATGCTCATATTCAGAATCTAACAGTAAAATTATAGAACCTATAACTTCTGTCGGACTTTTAATTCCTTCGTGTGTGTAAAAATTTTTACCAAAACTGGTAAATTTATCCTTTATTCTCGGATTTAAGCTAATCATTTCATCCGCTAAAGTTCCAGCCCGAGAACCAAAGGCCGTGGAAATTGGTCTGACATTGTTTTGAGAAGGATCAATTTCTACCCAATCATCAGCTAAAACAATGAATCTACCGGGCTGAAGTCTTTCCAAAAGTTGTGCAACAGTAGACTTACCCACACCGCTACTTCCTGTTATGATATGACTAACATGTTTTTTACTGTCATATATTTGTGTAGCATGTAAACCCAGAAAACCCTCCCTTGCGCGTTCAAACGAATATATGCCAAATAAGACACTTTCTAAAGAACCAAATTTATCTGATCCTGCCAAGATATATTGTGTTAAAGTTTCATCGACAACTAAGTCACCTAATATTCCAACGCTTATAGGTTTTGGTAAAATTTCAGAAGTATCCGTTGCACTGATACCTCTTTTTGTAAGATATATAAATTCAATAGCAGGTTTACTTTGCACATTTCCCGCACTGAATACAGATTCGATTTCTCTTGCAAGTTTTTCTGAGTCTGTTGATATTTTTATTCCCAAAGAAGTATCTACATGAAAATCAGCCCCATATTCAGTCGATTCAATTTTATTGCCCCTAATCATTGTATGCCTATCAGCAAAAAGAGGGTTATTTTCTTCAATTTCAATTATTTTTGAATGATCTTTTGCCGGATTAAAAAGTTCTTTCATAAATATGTCTTATCTACTAAACAGCCTTTCAAAAAAAGCATCATCATTTTTATTATTATAATAGTTTTTGATCATTTCTTTATAACTTTTTATGAGTGGTTCTATTTTATTTTTTAATTCGGGTATCGTAATTTTCAAATAGGTTGTACTAAGTTTATTTTCAAACCAAATGATAAACGAATGTATGTCCTTGCTAAAATTAGCTTTGGCGAAAAAATGCATTGAAATTAGATGAGCATAAGCATCAGCGTTGCGCACCAGTTGTGCTTCAAGCAAATCAGAATGGTAATCTGGCTCAGTAGCTTTTATACACTCCATTACTTTTTCAATAAAATTTATATCATATCCCATTTTTCTTAACTCAATTTCAGCATACTCTACACTCCTATTTTCGTGTCCAGTGGCATCAGACAATTCACGTTTATAAACCAATCCTGCATCGTGAAATAAACCTGCGTATAAACAAATTTCTATATTACTATCTTTAAAAAAATTTTCTCTAATTTCTCTTATTTGCAACAAAACATTATTAATATGATTTGGAAAAAACCAATCAGCTTTCAAATAACGAAGCCTGAAGTCTTCTTCCTTGATTTGTGGATGGATATTGTATAAATCATTATATGCTTTTTTAAAATTTTCAAAAAATGTTGTTCCAATTTGATGATCCATATATATATTATATATAATTTTATCCAATTTTTCAAATAGAAATATTAGGTTTATTATTAAACAAAAAACTCAATCCTCTTTGTTTTATTATTTTAAAAGCTACTTTTAAATTGTTATTAGCAATATGTAAAAGATTTTTTAATTTATTTGGTTTTTTTGATAAAACAATAGTTGCAATATTATCATCAAAAACATTATTATAATATTTTCTAAATATTTCTGGATATAATAAAAAGGTTTTTTGAATCATTTCCTTTTCATCAACATTTCTAAAAGATATCCTATTGGGATTGCTATGAATTCTATATAAACAATATGGTTTCTGAAGGAATTTTATATCATTTTTTTACCCAACAAAAATCTAGAATTTAATATAGCAATCGCAAATGACCAATCTTGCCATTTCTTAATGGATTCATTATAAAGCCCTGCGTTAAACGCATCTTGTTTTCTGTACACAATATTTGTTTGCACGTGATATTTTTCAAGAACTAAAAACTCGTTTAGTGGGTAAGAATACATAGTTAAACCACTATATTCACCAAACATTTCTACCATAGAATGAACAAAAGCAACATCTGGAAACGTATTAAGAATATCAATAGCCCGATCAGTGTATGTGCCGTTTTCCAAAACTTTAGTATTTACATTAAGACAATCATCAGAGTCAATTGTAAGAATAAAGTCAAAAATAGCTAATTTTAATCCTGTATTACGTGCATGTTGTGCACCGTAATTATGAGAAAATTTAATAATTTTAACTTTATTTTTATTTTCTATTTCTTTTAAAGATAAAAGTGTTTTCTCGTCAGTTGATCCATCGTCAACAATAATAATTTCAAAAGGATAACGAAAAGATTGAATCAAAATAGAATCAACAGCTTCTATTAAAAAATTACCAGCATTGTAACAAGGTATGATTATACTAATACCCAATTTATTCATAATTAATAACAATACTAACATAATTTATAAAAAAAACACAAGCAATAAACACACAGAAATTAATTCTGCTATACTATCCAAAATGGATAAAATAAACAAATTTATGATTACAGAAAACTATTTAGGGAAATCTGGCGTTCAGTATATTTTTGAATATGAGGATTGTGATGATTTTTCTGTGTTGCCATATGACAAATGTAAGCACATCCACGGTGTTTGTTTTTATAAAAATAAAATTGCTATTGTGCTAAATGGACCCAAGAATACTTGGGGTTTGGTAGGTGGTAGTATAGAAGAAGGAGAAAGCTTTGACCAAACGTTTTGTAGGGAGGTAAAAGAAGAATCAAATATGGAAGTCATCTCTTTTTTACCAGTCGGATATCAAAAGGTTATTGATACTCGAGACAATAGTTTTGTATATCAACTTCGCTATATATGCACCGCAAGACCATATGGGGAATTTGTTTCAGACCCAGCGGGACATATCACAGAAATTAAATTAATAGACCCTAGAGAGATAAAACAATATTTTGATTGGAAAAAAATCGGAGACAGAATAATAGAACGAGCACTGGAGTTAAAAAATAAAATATAAAAAGGCAACCCTCTCCCGACCTCTCCCTTGTCAGGGCGAGGAGAAGTGGTGACCTGTAATCCCCCTGATGAGGGAGATTTAAGGGGTTGTATTAAGTTATAATCAATTTATGAAAGATTTTAAATTTATTCCATATGACAAAAATCTTGTTTCTCGTGCAAGAGAATTAAGAAAAGAAACGACAGAAGCAGAAAAACTTTTTTGGAATAAGATTTTAAAAAATAAGAAATTTGTTAAGTTTAAATTCACTAGACAGAAACCGCTAGATTATTTTATTGCAGATTTTTATTGCGCAAAATTATGCCTCGTGATAGAGATAGATGGAGAAATACATAACTTTCAAAAAACCAGAGATAAAGAAAGAGATAATATTTTAAAACAAAAATTTGGTTTAGAAATAATAAGATATACGAACAAAGAAATCATAACCAATACAGAAAAAATCATTAACGACCTGACACAAAAGATACAACATGCAGAATCTAAAGTCCCCCTGACAAGGGGGATTTAGGGGGTTGTATTCCGACTAGGTCCGACTAGATCTTGCCCAGCAAAAGAATTTATTTTAAAAACACCCACTTTTTCATTAATTTTTTTGCTTCTTCTGTAAATTTATCTCCATCTAGATTATATTTAGAAGCAATATATTTTAATTTTTCTATTTTTTTCGGATTGCGAACTTCTTTTAATTTTGCATTTTTATCAATTTTTTTCCTAAAACTCTATAAAATCCATAACGTAAAGAATATTTAGGAAACATATATAAAAGCCCAACATAAAAATTAGTCTTACTAAGTGGATACTGTATTTCTGTGTGTCCAGACCAATGTGCTCGCGTATAAATATATGCGACATCGGACAATTCACTCCATTTATTTATTAAACCCTCCGCTTCTTCAAGTTCTCGCAACTCTTCTAAAACATCGGCTTGATGCCAATAATAATCTTTTTTAGGCATATCTAAAATTGAATGCCATTTATTGATTAGTTTTTTCATGAGTTTTTAAATAATCTGTAATTAACTTTTTTGCACCGGAATTAAAACCACTATATTGTTTTTCATCTATATATTCATCTTTCGTGATCCAGCGCCATTCTGAAAATTTTTCTGGTTCCATAAGTATAAAATCTTGTTTTGTTGTACATAAAAATATCGGCACGATATCCCCTTCTTTTGCCCCAGACACTTCTCCAATAAAATCAACAATTTCAAATTCTGTAATTCCCACTTCTTCTTGTATTTCCCTAGTTAGAGCTTCTCTAATTGTTTCACCTTTGTCACACCTACCACCAGGCACAGTCCAGACAGAAATTTTTTTCCATTTATCTTTTGTATAATGACGAAACCCAGTTAGTATTTTCCCTTCTCGCATCATTATGGCTATTGGGCACTTAAGCTCATCCCCTATTTCACTAAGCTTTGTTTCCATAAATTTAATTATATCACTTATTGTTATTCATTATTTTTTAACCACACGAGACTATCATAAC
>Ga0209417_1002352_pt1 | contig 29532 bp, 16 predicted proteins | sample RifGroF2_FD_184002 | JGI IMG/M metagenome (GOLD analysis project Ga0209417, IMG submission 184002) | Groundwater microbial communities from Rifle, Colorado, USA - Groundwater F2 (SPAdes) (version 2) | ecosystem: Environmental > Aquatic > Deep subsurface > Groundwater | place: Rifle, Colorado... | reverse complement strand
GATCAAAGCCTAATGCTTTCCAATCGATCAGCAGCTTTATATCCTGATGGCTGTCGCTGAAGTTACCGATTGCGATAAGGCTCTTTCCGGGCTTTTGGTAAACCGTCACTTTAACATCGGGCTGATTAGTCTTAACGGGACAGTCCTCTTCCCAGAATCCGATCATACGGGATTCATCGATCTTGAATTCATCCCAGATTTTCCATACCGGCCGGGGATCGAGAACCACCCCTTCGGTCGACCAGGGCAGCCTTACCGTCATGCCGAAAAGCATTCCCAGCCAACGGTTGCCTCCACCCTGTAGCATGTCGCCCATCAGTCCGAACGGGATACCTGAGGTTTCCACCAGCCAGTTCTCAGGCGACATTTTATCATACTGGAAGCTTTCACCGAACCAGAGCTTGTCGACATACGGAAAAAATTCGGCATACTGGGTCGCGGGCCCGATTGAAAAACCGGTGTTGGAATGAAGATCGATCATGCAATCCGGCTTGAGCTTCGACATAACGGTTCGCATCCTTTTGATGATGGTGCGGTCGAACGAAACATCATCAAGATAAAGCCCGTCGATGTCAATATTTTTTACCAGCCAGGCCAGTCCTTCTATATAATAGTTGAGCCAGCGCGAATCCCCGGGCGCACTCAGTATGGATGCATCCACCTGTCCATCAGGAAAATGCTGATACCACTGGGGCGTATAACCATCGACAAAATGTTCGCACAGCCAGGGATAGCCCCCGCCGGCCCCGTTTCCCAGGATTTCATACCCCAGGCTTCGGAGCGCCCATATCTCGGTAACGTGGTTGGTGAGCTCGCGAACGGTATAATAGATCTTCGTTTTCATGCCCAGCCGATGCAGCGAGTCGACCAGCGACCGCATCTCCTTAACCGCGATGAACGGGTAGTTGATGAAGGGGTTGAATTTGTTGGCATGATGCACGTTGATGACTTTCACCCCGGCATCAAAATCGGCTTTCCCGGGTGTGGGCTGTGCACCGCTGTGATAATACCGGTTCAGGAATTGCGACGAATAATTAACGGGTTTTACGGGGGTTACAAGCAGGGCCCATTCGTACTTGAGCCGTTCGCCTGCCCTCAGGGTTCTCGGGCCGGTAAATACCCGGGCAGTGGTGTTTCCGCCGACTGGTAGAACAGAGAAGCCGCCCTGGCCTTCATTGTTCCAGGAAAGCGGCGGTTCCGGCCGGTAGAGGTTGAGCAGGGGGCCATGGTAGGTCGATCCCCGCAGTTCACACCAGATTCCCCCGTCGGCATCCCCGATCCAGAAACTGTCGGCCGGGCCCTTCCATTTTGCATTGTGCATCAGCGGTGTGGCGCATCCGGGCAACCCCATTCCCATCATATATTTGGCACGCTCCCTGGTCATCGGGATATCCAGCCGGATGTCATCAATATTCAGAAACGGGGAACCCTCCGGGGATTCAAGATAATCCACCGTGGCTGTAAACCGCATATAGCCATCGTAGTCAAGTCTCGTCTGGCAGTTGATCCGTAAATTGCCATTGGTGCCTCCGGACGTCTGCGTGTACTGACCATCCGTCAGCTCCCTCCGACTGATTACCGATGAAACTTTGATGGGCTCCTGGTTTACAATCACGGAGAAATCAACGGGCGCTGAAAGCACAGGTTTTCCGTCATTCTGAATATCCGACGGCAACCCTGAAGAACCGAATGTTATCAGATGATGGGCTGCCTCGAAGGTGTTTACCCGCACAGCTTTGATGGGCTGGTACGGCGCAATCGGATCACCCCCGGATCCGGCGGTTGAGTTCAGCCACCGAAGCCGCGAATGCCGCCAGGGCTCGCCGTCGCCCCGGTCGGGGAGTATATCGGAATTGACGGTTAGATTTATCCTGATAAGCTTCTCATCCATGTTTTTCGCCTTTATCCTGATGGTCGCACTATAGCTGCCGGGTGCCGTGGTTTCCGCAATATCGCATCCGATCCAGAGCGCCTGCACCCGTCCGGTTGGAATATCCAGCGGTTTAACGAAGGGTTTGCCGTAGGGATCCGTTCCTTCCGTATTGAAGCAGGTCATTGGGATGGCCTGACTGTCAAAGCTGACCGTGAGCCCTTCAATATCCTGACGGGCGGCATACACCCCAATCTGAAAGGCGAAATATTCGTTGCGCATGGCAGTCCCGGTAAATTTTCCCGATGGACCCGTTTGAATCCATTTCAGCGGGATCTGGTCCTTCATCCGGATCGGAAATTCACGGCTTTCAGTAAAAAGCAGCACAGGGTCGGGATACTTTTTCAGGAATGCCTCCAGCTCATTGGCCGTGGATACAATCTCCATCGGAAAAAAGGAATCGAAGGCGGTCCGGCTTTCAATAGCCAGGATTTTTGCTTTAACAATCTTAGCCGGATCCTGCCGGTCGGCCAAACCTGACCAGCTCTCATCCGGAGCCGGCTCGGGCTTCAGATAGGAGCGGCCGTAATAACCCCATCCCTCCTGCACTCCGAACGGCAGGTAATAAAAATAGTATTTGCCGGGTTTAACTACTGGCCCGAACAGAATCCTGCATTCTTCGGGATTAACCAACAAGCGCTTGATATTCCTAACGGTATCGCCGGTTACCGCATTGATTATCAACAATCTTCTCTGGTCCAGACTGCGGTCGTGCCGGCGCCACATCAGGTTTAACTCCGATATTTCAGAAGGTTTCGAAATTTCAATAACCGCACGCTGGCTGCCAAAAGACTCTGACCAGGGGGTTGGCGCTACTTGCCATTGTGCGCTTGCTTCGGCGAAGAAAAAAAGCAGGGGGATCAGGAGGCGCATGGGGGGATGATTTACGATTTACGATTTACGATTTTTGCATTTGATGTCATTCCGAAAGCCGGAATCCCCTTGCAGATGCTTTGATGCAATTAATTAATTAATTAATACTACAAAATAGAGAAATTCTTATTACTGAATCCGGTGTGGGCTATCGATTGAGAATTTTAGCTTAATTCGCAAATCGTAATTCGTCAATCGTCAATCGTAAATCTTCTATGGGTTTATCGGTAAGGCAAATCACCGAAGAGTACAATACGGAAATGCTCCGCATACTCCTCGATTCTCCCATGGAATCCGATGGACTTTCGGTCTGTCTCGACCGGTCACCCGATATGTTTGCGGTCCCAAAGCAGTTTTTTGATTCGTACAAGGCATTCGGGTTTTTTATGGAAGACCGGTTGGTTGGTTTTGCGATGGTCTGCCGCAAAACATTGTATGTTAACAGTATACCCAGAGAAATCGGGTACCTGGCAAATATGTATGTCCTCCCTGAAGGCCGTAAGAGGGGATGGCTCTACAGGGCATCTGAACCGCTTTTCAGTGAGGTGCTTGACCAGGTTGGGCTTGGTTACGCAACAACGATGAAGGGGAACAGGAATACGGAACCGATGATAGGAAGGAAAATCCAGAAATTCCCTTTTATTCCGTTTTCCGTTTCGATCGGAATCAATCATATTCATAATATCTTGATCACCTTCGGAAAGCGCAACCGATCGGGCTATAAAATCCGGAGGGCAACGGAGAAGGATCTGCCGCATATTGCCAGATTGCTGGACGAAGAATACAGGCCAAGGCTTTTCGGGCCGGTGATGACTGAGGAGAATCTCTTGAAAACAATTGCCCGGAGACCCGGTTTTACCGTTCAGGATTACTTTATCGCGGAATCCGGTGGCAAGATTGTGGGGACTTGTTCAGCCTGGGATATCAGGGAGATTCGCAAGCTCCGCGTAATGGCCTACCGGAAGAAATACCGGATTGTTAAGTTGGTATATGGCCTGGCTGCACCGGTTTTTGGTTTCCCCAAACTTCCAAAAACCGGGTCTCCATTTAGGGAAATCGTGATTAACGATTATGGGGTAGAAGGTCGCAACCCTGAAATTCTGAAGACACTGATCACGCACATATATCAGGAATCGAGAAAATCGGGGTATAATATGATACAGATCGGCAGTTATGCCGGCGATCCGATACTTTACGCCACAAAAGGTTTCTTCTCCCAGCCGATTTATTCACATATTATTTTTGGAGCAAAAGATCCGGAATGCATTGAAAAAGAGGGAATTGACATCAGCAGGCCCTATCTCGACATAGCGCTGACCTGACCACTCAAATGCAGGAAGGCGTAGTGATCTGTGGTCACTACGCCTCCCGCAAAACTATCAACAAACTAACTTACTATCTGATTTACGATTCAAAAGTAGGGTGCGATTCTGAAGAAAAACTGAAGATTCTGTCAAATCAGATTTTTTTTTCATCCCATGTGATCCGTAATTCATGCAATCCCTCCCGATAGGTATAATCCACAGGGATTCCTGTTGCAAGGCAGATCTTTCGGACGAGCGACAAACCGAGGCCAAGTCCTTTGGAATCAGGCCCCTTAATGAACTCCCTGAAATAATGCTCAGTGGGATGTGCAGGCGCTTTTCCGCTGTTTTGCAGAATCAATGATCCCGGGTGCAGGGAAATGTTCACGGTACCTCCCGGTAAATTATGGACGACAGCATTCTTAACCAGGTTTTGAACCAGAATCGCACCCATTGCGGGGTCAATGGGGATAACCACTCCTTCATCCAGGTCCCTGGAAACCTTTATATTCTGGAGTTCAATTACCTCTTCCAGATTTTCAATCTGCCGGATGATGTAATCTGTTGCCGGGAAGCCGACATTTTCGGTGATCGGGTGGTTGCCGATTTTGAATAGGAGCGAAAGGGAACGGTTAAGCTGCGACAAGTGCCGGCTGTTGTCGGAAACGGAGCCGATCAGTTCAAGCTGCTCCTCGGTTAGTCCCGGGGTCTGGAGGAGTAATTCAGCTTTTGATCGGATCACGGCCAGGGGTGTCTGGATCTCATGGGTGGTATGAGCCGTGAAATCCTGGAGGTTGCGGTACATATCACTGATTCTGACCGTCATTTTTTCAATCGTGCGATTCAATGTATGAAACTCAACAATGCCTGAATCGGGCAGTGTAAGAGGCTTTTGGTCAGGTTCATATGATCGTACCGATTTCAACGTATCAAAAAAGCTGCTCCACAATCGGATAAATACAAAACGGTTCAACAGGAAGAGGAGGGTGATAAAAAGGAGTGACAGGAGGGTGGTGGCAATGGAAACTCGCTTGAAAAGTTCGGGATACGAGAGTTTGTTGTGGCGGAGTGTGAATTCAACCGGATCCCCCTGTACGATGGTATAAAACCGTAAATAGCGTGCCTGGGAGCGTTCCCCGCTGAGGGTATCGCGGAAGGTGCTGTCGAAAAAAAACCAGACAGGCTCTGGAATTGAACCTGCATCCCGGGTCGACAGGCGCTCATAGAACGGAATATTTCCCATGGAAGCTACCAGAAACAGCTCCGGATTGGCCAGTACCTGACTTTGCTCCTGGCGGAGCCGGTCATCAGTATCTTTGTCGCTAACTGAACGAAGTGTTAGAAAAAGGGCACTGCCCATCAGGAAAAAAACAATCAATGAGATAATTGCCAGGTAGATGGAGGTCAGACTGAGGAGTTTCATTTTCCGTCCTCCATCTTGTAACCCATTCCATAAACCGTTTGTATCCAGATCTCTCCTGTTTTCTGTTCCAGTTTGCGCCGGAGATTTTTCATATGCGTATAAACGGCATCCGAATACTCCACTCCATAGAAATTGTCGCCCCAGATATGCTCGGCGATGGAATCCTTGGTCACCACTTTGTTAAGGTTGGTCAGCAGATAGACCAGAATATTGAACTCCTTTTTAGTAAGGTCCAGTTGTTCCCCGCCAAGGGTAGCCGTTTTGCCTTCCGGATCCACGGCAAGCCCACGATATGTGAGGCTGATATGACCTCCGCGGCGGGTGCGACGGATTACACTCTGGATGCGTGCGTTCAATTCCGAAAGGTGGAAGGGCTTAACCAGGTAATCATCAGCTCCGGTTTCGAGTCCCCTCACCCGATCCTCAAGGGTATCCCGGGCTGAAACCACAATAATTCCGCAGGTTGCTTTATTCTCCTTCATCAGCCTGATCAGGGATAGTCCGTCCCCGTCAGGCAGCCCCAAATCGACCAGCACGCAGTAATAATCCTGCAGGTCGATCACGCGCAGCGATTCATGATAGGATCCAGCCGCAGTACAACTATACCCTGCAGACTCCAGATAGGTTACCATGGATTTCCGCAGCGCCGCTTCGTCCTCAATTATCAGCACGGGTATCATAAGGGGGGCAAATTACAAAAAATTGGCTCGCTGGAGCTCGCTAATTGGCTCCCTTCGGTCGTTAATTGGCTCCCTGCGGTCGCTAATTGGCGCTTCGCGCTAATTGGCCCTTCGGGCTAATTAGTGAGCGCAGCGAACCATTTAGCGAGGCGTAAGCCGAGTTAATTAGCGACCGAAGGGAGCCAATTACTTACTGAAGTAAACCCTGAACTCCTCCTCCCCAACCTGATCCACCCAGTGCCGGAATCCCAGTCCGGTGGCTTTGTCGATCAAGGGTGCCGGATTAAAGGGTGCTGTTAGCTCATATATTTCGCCTTCATCCAGCTGCTGAAGATCTGCCAGTACCTGCCCCACCGGGTGCTCTCCACGATTGAGCATTTCACGTGCATCAAGGCGCCTGGTAACCATTTCCGGAATATACCAGTCCGGCTTACCCGTGCCCCCGTGCCCTTGTGCCCCTGTGCCCCCGTGCCCTTGTGCCCCCGTGCCCTCTCCTTGTTCCCCTGCCGCCCTCCTCAGCCTGTTAATCAGATCCTCCACCTTTAATCCGCCCACAATGGCAGCCTGCTGCAAGGTGGTCACCCGTGCTACCGTTCGCCTTAGCACCGGGTTTTTTAATTGCTTGAACGCCGGACTGATATCGAAGAGAACCTCTTCAAGTTGCGGATATTCCCGGAGCAGGTCCAGGATTTTTGTTTTTGGTGAAATCATACTTGTTGCTTTTTATCGGTTGCCGGTTACCAGTTGCCGGTTACCGGTTATGCCAGAACCATACTTAATACTTATTACTTAATTCTTACAACTTTCCTTCTGCCTTGTGCCTTCTGCCTTGTGCCTTCTGCCTTGTGCCTTCTGCCTTGTGCCTTCTGCCTTGTGCCTTGTGCCTTCTGCCTTCACTTGTACTCAAGTATCCTCTGCTCTCCCTCCAGCTTGCGATATTCGGAAAGGTCCTGGGATACCTCAAGAGTCCCCAGGTACTCACCCTGTTCATTTCGGAGCGCATAATATTCTATATAAATGAACTTGCCCTGCATCTGGATCCAGAAAGGCGCATGGCTGGCCCGACCGCTCTTGAAGTCATCAATGATTTTTTCTACAATATGCACACTGGCCGGCGGATGGCACAGCCTGACATCCCGGTTGATGATGGACCGGCTCCGGGTGAAGATCCGGTGCGGACCCTGCGAGAAGTATTTTACCTTGTCATTCCGGTCAACAAAGGTCATGTCTACGGGAAGCGTGTTCAGAATAGCCAGGATCTCCTCCGATGTAAAACTCCCTGAGGGGAGCTGAATGCCGGAACCATAGATTGCCGATTCTTCAGTTAGCCTTGTGTCCATACCCTGTGGCTTCCACTCCACCTGCGGATCGTACAAACAGAATCCGATAGCCAGGGTCTGCTGGTATATATCCCACCAATTTTCAACGGTCAGGTGATCGAGGCTCATAGGAAACAGAATATCCTGCTCCTTCTTAACCATATCTTCAACCCCGTCGAGTGCCGGGTTAAACAGCAGATCATACGTGGTGATCAGGTCATCCCGGGTTAATTCCGATGTGCGAAGTACCTCAATGCATCCTTTGAGCAGGTCACGGATCTCGTCGTGCTTCCCCCACATAACCTTTGGCGGACCAGTGATCCCGGCCTTCTCCAGGAACGGGAACAGAAGATACTCCTTCCGCTGGTAATGCTTGTCTACATCCAGCAGGCGGTTGAATGCCGATAAAAGTTTCATGGCCATCGGGTTAATGTCGCTGTCTTTCATCGACTTAACCTGATCCAGAAGCTCGGATGCCTCATCCACCACCTTCAGAAGCTCCTTGTTCTCCTGATTGAAGGTATCCACAGGATGGCCCGGCGGTATGGATTTGGCGCCGGACAGGTCAATGTTGCCGTCGAGTACAAGGGAATGAACATCGCAGAATTTCTGGATCTCCTCTGCGGGCAACCCCTCCTCGATCAGCTGCTGTTCAACCTCTACCACCTCGCCATACGGAACCTCCCGAAGGAGTTCAACAAGTTCAGCCTTAACCAGATCAGGATCCACTCCCTCATGAATTTTCAGAAGAAGTCCCTTTAACGTTCTTTTCCGTTTATCGGAGTTATTTATTAATTCGCTCATAGTTAGTTGTTATTATTGGCTATCCGATCTATTTCCATCCCGGCAAAACATTTTTCACAAATTCCGCCTTTTCGGCATTCAATGCATCCATATCCAGTCCGATGAATTTCTGGGCTTTTTCCTTGGTTTCGATATCGGGGTATGGTACCTCCCGGTTCCAGCCGAGGGTTGCTAACAGGCGGGCGAGCTCTACCCTTGCATTACCTGCGAGTTCAATACCGGAGGCCACAATGCGGGCGGTTTCAACGGGCGCGTGGAAGGAATTCCCATGGCCGGCAGCTGAAAAGTCCCATCTCCACTGTGCCCGGCGGATTCCGATGAGGATCTCTTTCATCTGGCTTTCAGTTGCGCCCAGTTCCCAGGCCTTTCCCGCTTCCACATGAGACTGAACCAACAGTTTTTCAAGCTTGTCGCGGTTTTCAATGAGCTTCTCCTGTCGGACATAGACATCCTGGACCAGTTTATCCGTCTCTTCACGGTGACAAACCTGGCAGGAGTTGGCAACATTATTGAGCGGGCTCTGAACATGATGATCGGTAAACTTCTGACTCCCTTCGCTCTTGTAGGGCATATGGCAGTCGGCACAGGAGACTCCCCGGCTGGCATGCGTTCCCATCTGGAATAACTCATAATCCGGATGCTGAGCCTTCAGCATCGGCGCTTTGCTGATGGAATGTGTCCAATCCGTGAATCCATGGCTATCGTAATAGGCTTCAATCGAATCCATGCCCATTCCTTTATCCCACGGAAAAGTGAGATAAGCAACACCTTCGATTTGCTTTTTATCGAAATAGTATTCCACATGACACTGGGCACAAACAAGGCTACGCATTTCCTGATGGGAAACCTTGGTGATATCCTTGCCCTGACGCTCAAAAGCCTCGATAAGGGCCGGGCGTGAAATGTGGAGGTTCATGGTTTTCGAATCGTGGCAGTCCGCACAACCAATGGTATGAGTCACCTCTGTTCCTTTGGTATCCCAGGTTCCCTTGTAGAATTCAGCAATGCCCTTCTCATTCATAAGTCTGGGTACATCCGGACTCTTGCACGCCCAGCAGGTGTTGGGCTGGGGACTGGCTTTGCCCGGCGCGGGCGCTCCGGTCCGCAGCGTGTTCTTAACATCGGCGAGGGCATACTGATGGCCGCGCCCCTGATTGTACTGCGTGGAAAAGGCATATCCTGCCCAGAGCACCACGAGCCGCGGATCCTCGGCCAGCATGTCATGGGTGGCGGATCCGCCATACCGACTCCGGAAGGAGGTGTCGGATGTTTCCAGATACGACTGATACTCCCGGGGAAAATTCTCTCCCCAGACGGCACTGTTTGGCTCAAACTGCGAAAATTCATTTTTGGGTGAATAGGCAAAAGAAGCTTCAGCGCGCCGTTCAACAATGGAGGAGGCAAGGAGGCCCAGTAAAAAAACAATAACCATTGTGCCGAAAAATAGCACCCAGCCCAGCCAGGGCTTCTCTTTAAGTAATTCGGGAATCGATTTCATGGCGAGCATTGTATTCGGATTATTTTTTTGTTTTCATGATTCTTCCGATCCAGTCGGGAACCGGGCTTTCAGGCAAAGGGACCCGGGCATAGGGAACGCTTGACAGGCTGTTCACCCGTCCGTGCGGCGTTTCCCGGTGACAGCTCCAGCACTGCCGGTCCATCCGGTTGTGATGTGCCTCAAGGGTCTGGCTCAGAACCGGCTCATCAGTAAGCAGGTTTTCATGGCAGCGGATGCAGTTATTCTGGACCACCCGTTGTCCGGCTTCTTTAATATGAATGACCTGGGGTTCCAGCCGCAGGGTGAACATGTACGAGTGCCGCATTCCATCCCTGGCCTTGAAGAAATACTTGTTGAGCACATTGTTGTGCGGAACATGGCAATCATTGCAATTGGCATACTGCCGGTGTGAATTGTGCGTCCAGGTGGCATACTGTGGTGCCATGATATGACAGTTCACGCAGGTTTTGGGATCATCCGAGAGGTAAGACCAGGCCTTTGAAACATAAAAGGAAAAACCAAACAATCCCGCAAAAATTCCGAGTGCCAGAATCACCGGAAACCTCCAGGCCGGAGGCGGTATCAAGTATCTTATGAATTTCATAGCAGCGATTGAGTTGGGAAAAGATACAACCTTTTCGCAGCAAAGCTACCATTGCACATTGGGTTAAATTGTAACAATTGTTACATCTATCGACCCCTATGCGCCTTTGCTCCTATGCCCTCTTACCCTATCAGCACATTGGTATGGGAATAGGTGTACTGAACTGTAGGAGCCTTTCTCAGCAAGGCCATGATAATGGTGAGGGTTCCGATACGGCCAACATACATGGAGATGATCAGAACCACCTTCGCCGCTGAGCTGAGGCTTGCGGTAATGCCTGTACTGAGCCCAACGGTGCTGAGTGCCGAAACCTGCTCAAATGCAAGGTTCCCCATAGAAATTTGAGGTTCTGCAATGGCAAGCAGTGTGGTACCGATCAGAAAAAAACACGCATAGAGTACCGTAATCGAAACGGCGCGCTGAATAAGCGGAGTTTTAAGTGAATGCTGAAAAAATACGATGTTCCTGGTGCCTTTGACCCCGGCATAGATAGATTTCATAAGTACCGCGAAGGTGGTGGTTTTGATTCCGCCGCCGGTTGAACCCGGTGAGGCTCCCACGAACATCAGGGCGATGAAAACGAGGACGAGAGCCTGACTGAACTGATTCACGTCAACGGAATTAAAGCCGGCCGTACGTGCCATTACGGAATGGAAAACACCCTGAATCATCCTGCCGCCAATGGTTACGTCAGTTGGGTAAACCGGATAATAGAAGTAGAACATAATCGCACCGATGACGATCAGGTAGAAAGAGGTGCGCAGGGCAATCCGGGTGCCCGGCTGGAGGTATTTCCAGAAGCCGAAGGAATGGATACCCTTGTTCGGCAGGCTGGCCATATCCTGTAGCACAGGATATCCAATCCCTCCCAGGAAAACCAAAACCACGATAACTCCCTGGACGGTCCAGTTAAGCCTTACCGAATCCTCAAAGAAATTGTTGGAGAAAAGACTGAATCCTGCATTGTTGAAAGCCGAGATACTGTGGAAAAGCGAGTAAAAAAATTTGGACTGACCCTCCGGAAAAACAACATCGGGCCCCCATGAGAAGTAGATCAGGAGGACACCTGCTGCTTCTATAATGAAGGAGAACAAAACGATCTTTCCCAGAATTGACCGTGACTTCGACATTTCGGAGGTATCCAGCAGGTCGCGGATCAGGGACTGATACTTAATACTCGCGGAATCTTTATAAAAAATCGCAAAAAAAGCGGCAAAGGCGAGTATGTTGATCCCGCCCAATTGGATCAGGAGCATAATGATCCAATGGCCCTTGTGCGTAAAACAGATAGCCGTATCAATCACGGTGAGCCCCGTTACGCAAACAGCACTCGTGGAGGTGAACAAGGAATCGATAAATGAGATTCCTTTGATACCCGGGGCGGGTTCGTTGGTCATCTCCGGCAACATTAAAAGGAGGGTACCGAAGGTGATCAGGCCGATAAAAGAGATAACCAGCAACTGAACCGGCGGTATCTTAAGCATGGATATCTTCACGGCGGCTTTGCCGATTTCCACGCCCACAATCACAAAAAAATAGAGTTGGACAGCGAGAATTGAAAGATCGCCCATTCTGATATTCATCCATTGAATGAATATTTTGTTCAGAATATCATCTCCGAAAACAAGGTTGAAGAATTCGGCAACTACCATCAAAAGGAAAACCACTGTATCCATCCGGTTTTCCCTGACAAACTGACCCGGATGGAAATCATAGAATATCCGCAGCAGGTATTTGAGAATATAGAACCAGATACTGAAACGGATCACCAGCCGGATGGTGTCCATCGATTCAGGCGTCTGTTCGAATCCGTAGTAATAAACGATGGCAACCAGGGCGGCCAGGGAGAAGATCAACGTTCCCCAGGTGAGGATCGCGAGCATCCCGTGCTTACTTGAGAACAGCCGGAGATTGATTCGCTCCCGGAGCTGCCGTATAAACTCCGGAGAGGGAGCAAGACGCCTATTCATTGATGGCTACAAATCGTTCCAGGTCCTTGTTGAGGCCGAAAAGCACCAGGGTGTGGCAGCTTTCGATCTTGAATTCATAATCAACAACCCCTTCGATATGGCTCTCTTCGTTCTTGATGGACTTTACCGTGACCAGGGACAGACGGTATCTTTCCCTGAGATTGATATTCCCCAATGTTCTTCCGATCAGCTGCCGGGGAGTCCTGATTTCAGCAATTCTATAATTATCCGGCAATTGCAGGTAGGAAATCAAATTTGGGTTCGTCAGCCGCTCGGCTACAATCTGTCCAACCTCAACCTCGGGGCTGAGCACCTCATGAACACCGATTTTCTGGAGAATGAGCCGTACCCGCTTGCCGGTAGCCCGGGCAATCACCCGCTTCACCTTCATTTCGAGCAGGAGAACCGTGGTTAATAAAAGCTGCTCCATGTCCTGACCGATCGCCACAACCACGGCATCCATGTCGGTAATATTGACCGAAAGGAGTGCCTTCTTGTCCGTAGCATCCAGAGCCACGGCATAGGCCACCTGCTCGGAAAAGCTGTCGATCACCTCTTCCCGTGAATCAATGGCAAGTACTTCCGCTCCACATTTCGTAAGTGCAGTTGCAATAGCCCTGCCAAACTGACCCAATCCGATTACCGCAATTTTTAGTGGTGCCATAAAAAAAAATATCCTGCAAAGTTAAGTCATAACCAGCTCTGATTATTCCGATTGACCCGCTATTTTTTTTTATCGGCCCAAGGCATGATCCCTTTTATAAAAAAGATTGGATCACCTGCGAAGGCAACTCACCCGCACCGGTAATAGCCGCTGGTAAAAGGGGTCTTACTATCAGATTATGGTCCGATATCTTATTACACGGTTTCTGGCGGTTCTGACTGGCCTTTTGTTGGCTGCTCCCATTGCCTTAGGGCAAGCGGGAGCTGCCATGGACCAGAAAGCCTGGGATCTCATGGCCGGCATGGGGAACGGGCCGGTATACAGCAGATTCGACCGGGTGACAAAGATCGGGGAGAGCACTGTTTATGAACGATTTTCTCCACCAGCTTTCGTGATTCTTTCAAGCTTCAGGGACCAGTTGCTGGTTGCCGGTTATTCGCGCGACAACCTTTTTTACTCAGCGGATTCGGTTTCTTCAGTGCCCGAATCCCTTCTGAATAGCCTGTCCGCCCCTGCGACTGCGGCTCTCAGCCGGCATAAAGGAGTCCGCACCTTTTCTGATCCGGTAGGTCCCCTTCTACGGACCCAGTGGGGGCAGGGTCGGTTCTTCAATTATTACTGCCCGAGGGATCCGGGCGGCCCGAACGGAAGGGCGCTGCCGGGCTGCGTGGCAGTGGCTCTGGGACAGATCGTAAGATACTATGGTGACTTTAACCAGGCAAATCTTGACCATTCCTGGATCTCAGGAAAGTACGGACAGGTAACGGCTCACATCGGATCCTATAACTGGAACCGCATGGAGAATACACTGGTTGCGGTAAACCGGGAGGTTTGCGACCTCCTTGCCGATATGGCTGTGCTGGTGCACACCACCTATGGAACCACCTCCTCTTCAGCGAACAGCCATCGAACCCTGCAGGCATTACAGGAGATGGGGTTCAATCAGGCAACACGCATGAACCGGTCGAATTTTACCGCTGACTCCTGGGCTGATCTCCTTTATGCGAATATATCGGAATATAAGCCGATACTCGTTACCGGCGGCGGCCACGCCTTTGTGTGCGACGGATACGACGAGGATGGTCTTTTACACTTCAACCTTGGCGGAGCCGGATATGGCGACGGGTATTACCTGCCCGGACTCCTGGTGCTTGACTTTCCGGTTTCGGAAGCCTTCGTTGACCTCGAACCGGTAACCTGGCCAAGTCCGCCCCCTAATATCAGGCTGCTCAAATCAGTTCAAAAACAGCAGGTTGCCTGGTCACCCGGTCGGACTGACGGACTGGTTGAGTACCGTATTTACCTTGATGGACAGACCTTTACAAGCACCAGGGATACTGCGATCATTGTCGATCAGATTCCGCCCGGAATACATACGATTCATGTTTCAACGGTAGTCCCGGATGGTGAATCGCGGTGGATTGGTCCCGTTGAACTGTTCATCCGCGGGCCTGTGCTTACCGTACAGGACCCCTCATTATATTCGGCTTTTATGGCTGCACTGGGCTACGGGAAGGCTGGATTGCCAAATCCCGAAGTGTACCAGGGTGACCTGAGCCGCCTGATCAGTCTTGAGATCGACCAGCCAATTCTTAGCCTTGAAGGGATCGGGTTATGTACATCGCTCAGAAAGCTGTCGATTTCGGGTTTTCCGGGGCTCGCGCTTGATGCCGGGCCCCTGGGAAACCTTATTCACCTTCAGGTTCTGGAATGGAAAGAACAGCTGGCGGGAAATACTGCGGTCATCGGAACGCTTTCAAACCTCTCGGAACTACGGTTTATCGGTTCCCGTCTGGAGGAGTGGGATTTCCTGAGAAACCTCGACGGGCTGATGAAGTTGACCTACTCGGGAGCTCCCGCTCCGGATCCCTCCATCCTGACAGCCCTGACGAGCCTTGATGAGCTCGACCTTTCGGGTGCCGGCCTCAAACAAGCGGTCTTCCTTTCGAGCATGACCGGCCTGATGAGCCTGCGTCTGGCCGATAACCAGCTGACAGAATCCCCTAACCTGGAAAAAATGTCGCTCCTGGCACGGCTCGATCTATCCGGCAACTGCTTGACCAGCCTTATTCTGACTGACCAGTTACAATCTCTTACGGATCTGGATCTTCATAATAATCTGATAGACAGGATTTCGGCATCAGCCGACCTTGCTGCCCTTAAACGGATCAACCTTTCGGGGAACCGGCTGGAAGTGCCGGGCCGGCTCTTTTTATATACTCCGGCACTCGAAGAGCTCGATCTGTCGGGAAACCGCCTCAGGGGAATGGGGAATTACCGGTCACCAGCCCTTCAAAAGCTGAATGTTTCAAATAATCTCCTGATAGCCACAGAATGGGCAGAACTTCACCCCCGGCTCAGGCAACTGGACCTATCCAACAACCGGATCAGCGACCTCTCCGGGCTACTGACTTCGGAAATGTACCGCCAGTACGATTATCTGACGGTTTCCGGAAACCCGGTTTCCAAAGAGTCATTTGAGGATCATGTTCCTTTACTGAAAGAGGGTGTCCGGAACTTCGAATATCCCGGCCAGTACCAGCCCCTGAGTCCGTGTTACCCGACACCTGCCCGTGGCAGCCGTTTCGCAGGCAGCGCCATCGAATTGTCCTGGGTTTCGGATCAAAATAGTGGGGAATGTGTTTTCGACCTCTATCGTTCGGTTGGAGACAGTCTTGTTCTTATGCGAAAGGGGTTGGATGTCAACCGGATGCGTCTGGAGGACAGGCCGGCCGGACCCTTTATGTGGGTGGTTGCAGCCCGGACTGCCGATACAACCTACTATTCCGGAATTTATGAGGCGTTTCCTTCATCCACCTGGGCTCTGCCTTTCACAGAAAGTTTTGAGACCTATACCGGATATGAACCGATCGCCGGGCAATCCGACAGCTGGATCGTTACCGGGCAGATTCCTGGCAATTCAATGGCAATGGTCGTTACCTCAGTCGTAAAATCAGGGTTCCAGTGCCTGGAACTTTCCGGCACTGCAGTAGGCTCTCTCTCCATGGAACATCTCAAAATGCCTGAAGTCACGCTTCGATTCTCTGTTTGGGCACCCTCGGGACGAAAGGGATCCGTGAGGATCGTTAACCTGGCCGGAATGGAAATCAGGATCGAGTATGACTCCAGGGGCTCGGGAAGAGCCTGGGTAAATGATAAACCCACGGGAACATTTCCCATTGCTGCCAATACCTGGACCGATTTTCGGCTGACGGCACACGGACGCAACAACCAGGTTTTCATGTGGGCCGGTGGCAAGCTGATCATTAACCAGCCCTGGCTGTTCCCTTCCGGCAGTGTCGACATGGCCCGGCTGGAATTCAATCCTTCGTCGGGTACGGACACCGATCCGGCTGAACGGCTGATGTTTGTGGATGATATTTCCGTAAATGTTTCCGGATATACAGGGCTGGATGATAAGCCCGCCCTTACCGCGGATCCTCTTGTAACACCCAATCCGTTCAAGAATCATATTTTTATTACCCTGCCCGAAACCGGCCGCTATCATTTATCGATTATCGATATATCGGGCCGCGAGGTTTTGTCGCAATTCATGGAAGCCATCACAGGCACTCCCGTTCAGCTGACCACGGAGAGCTTGCCGGATGGCATTTTCATCCTTCGGATAACCGGCAGGTCGGGTAACACTTCCCTCCGCCTGGTTAAAAATCTATCTGGATATTAAGCAGCGGGATGAAGTCGTTGCCGGTATGGTAGTAAAAGAAAACCTCATTCCGATCAGCATCATAACCCACCGAATTGGGATTCTTGTGGCCGGTTAGGTTCGACATGTCAAGCGAAATGTTCATGGCATATTTCGGCCGTGAGAACCGGTAGGCAATCCTGCCGTCGAATTTCCAGTAGGCGGGCATGCGTGAGGCATTAAAGCCACCTTCCAGCGCCACATATTCACCCTCGGCGGCCGACTTGACCGGGTCGATGGTGGTGTACCGGTGCCCGCCGTTGTGGATAAACCGGGTACCCACCTGCAAAACCCGGCCTTTCCCAAAGTCGAATTCTTTTCCTACAGTAAAAGCAGATACCCAGGTACTTGAGAATCGGTTGTGGTACCACTGGCCATCCATCGGCCGGTACCTGGCCGAAAACAGGGAGCCGGTAAGCAGGAAATAGAAACTGTTCACCGTGTATTTTTCCACGGCCACGTCAATTCCGTAATTCAACCCGCGACCCTCATCAGAGGTCTGCAGGGCAGGAAACTCGGAATTGTCGTTCAGCATCGTATATGTGCTATTCGGGTTTGCCGCAACCGGAACGTGATAAAGGTCCTGGAGGTAAGCTTCCGCCTGAACCTTCAGTTTGGTTGGCGTGGCATACTGATAGGAAAGAATATAGTGGTTGGAGTACATCATCTTCATATTCTTATTGACCTGATTTGCCAGAATGGATCCATCGGACAGCGTATCGGCCATTACATAGGCATAGGCCGGCAGCGGCAGGTGCTGGCTGTATTTTCCCACGGCCAGGCTCAGGCGATTGTTGGCGTTGATCTGGTATTTGACAGAGAGCCGGGGATCGATGGAGGCGGTTTTATTCATGAACAGTGTTAAAAAATGAAAACCGCCGGTTACCGTAAAATTGGAAGACACGTTGTAGATCCCCTGGCAATATGCCTGAGCAGTTTCAGTAATACCGGATCCCTCAACCTGTGTTCCACCTAAAACAAATTGATTGATATCCAGCGTGGTGCGCCGGGCGGTATACTTCTGGAAGAAATCAAACCCGATGAGAGTGCCGATAATGCCGGCCTTAATCCGGAAGGAACTATCGATCCGGTTGCTATAAACATAGGTGCCTACCACTCGGGAGTCGCGGTAATTGTCATCCCGGTACCGGTAGTGAACATCCTCCAGGTTGAGGGTGTCATTGTACCGCCGGATCCAGCTGGAGGTAGCTGCCACTGCCACCTTGCTGAATGAACGGGTGGAGTGGAGTTTGGTATAAACAGCCCCGATTGTGGCCATCTGTGAAGCAAAAAATACTTCCTCCCAATGCCACATGATATCGGGATCCCGCTCCGATGCCGGATTTATCGGGTTATAAATTTCCGTACTCAGTCCTCCCATGCCAAAAATATTCAGGTTAGCCTTTTTCTTCGGCATGCTGAAATAAGTATTGAAGGAAAAATCGGTGTATTCATTGAAGGCATTGATGCCCGTGGGGTGGAAGCCCATCCGGTTCAGGAGCCCGAGCATGGAATACCGGTAGTTAAAAACGAAAGAAGACTGGTCTTTTTTAAATGGCCCCTCCAGTGCATAATCAATCCCGATAAGACTCAGCTTGAACCGGTTCTCATATTTGGTAAGGTTCCCGTTTTTTAGCCTGATATCAAACGCTGCGGAGAGGGTGTTCCCGAATTCTGCAGGCATCCCGCCGGTATAGAAATCCGACCGGCTCATCAGCTGGGCGCTGAGAATTGAAATGCCTCCGCCCGACGATCCCGGCCGGGCAAAATGGTTGGGGGAGGGGATATCGAGTCCTTCCAGCCGCCAGATCATACCGAAGGAGGAGTTGCCCCGGACAATAATGTCATTTTCAATATCCAGCCGTCCCTGCTGGGTTCCGGGAAACGACTGGGCCATCTTCGACACGTCATTGAGTCCGACCGGCGTCCGCTCCGTCTCCTCAACTGAGAACGACCTTGCACTTACATAGGCAAGCTCGTTGAGCGGCTCATTGATGGTTCTGACGGCTGAAACCGTTACACCGCCAATCGAGATTCCTTCGTCCATTTCAATATTCAGGACGATCTCCTTTGCGGAGGTTACGATAAAATCATCGGAATTATACTCCGAATAGCCCACAAAGCTGCATACCACCACGGTTCTCCGGTAAGGGACATTCCTGATGATGTAATGGCCGTCGGCATCGGTGGAGGTCCCGATCACCGGATCGGTATCCCTGAGGTATACCGTGGCTCCCGGAAGCGGGCTTTTCGTAACCCGGTCGGTCACCGTGCCACGGATGGTCTGGCCGGGCTGCCGGGCCAGGGCCGGTATGGCCATGATGGCCAGAAAAACGAAACAACTTACTTTCTTCATTTCTTTCTCCTTTAACCTTGTGCCTTGTGCCTTGTGCCTTGTGCCTTGTGCCTTGTGCCTTGTGCCTTGTGCCTGTATGGGCGTCCTGCGGACGCCCGCAATTGGGCGTCCGCAGGACGCCCCTACGGGCACAAAACCCCTACGGGCACAAAACCCCTACGGGCACAAAACCCTTACGGGCACGACGGGCACAAAATCCCGCACGGGCACAAATCAAAATATATTATCCAATGCCCGGATCAACCGATCCACCTCGTCAACCGTATTGTAATGCACCATGGAAACCCTGACCACGCCGTTCTGCGCGGCCAGACCCAGAGCTTCAATCAGGCGCCTGGCGTAAAAATCTCCGAAACGGATGCCGATTTTATGTTTGTCAACCTCCCGGACGATGGACTCACTGTCGCGTTGGCCCACTACAAAGGAAATGGTGGGTACCCTGTTTTCCGATGCAGTCTCCTGGCCAATTATCCTGACCCCGGGCTTCGTCCTGAGAAAAGTACGGAGCCGGTGTGAAAGTCCATTTTCATGCTCCTGAATCATCCCGAAGACTTTGGCAAGCCGCTCACGACCCGATAGTTCGCCGCTCTCCGGAAAGTGATGTGCGAAAAGTTGATCAAAATAGTCCGGCAAGCCGGTCATCCCCCAGGAAAATTCAAAATTTACATTACCGGGCTGGAATTTGTAGGGCGACTGATCCTTGCCGATGAAATAGTGATTATTGCCCGGAAGCCCGAGGAGGATATCTTTTTTCCCATAGAGCATGGCATAATGTGGGCCATAGGTCTTGTAAAAACTGAATACATAAAAATCAACATTCCAGTCCTGAACATCGATCATCCGATGCGGTGCATATGCCACGCCATCTGCGCAGGCCAGCGCCCCGCAGGAGTGAATCAGCTTGACAATCTGCCTGATCGGGTTAACTGTTCCCAGAATATTCGAGGCATGCGTAAAGGCCACCAACCGGGTCTGCCGGCTGAGCAGCCGCTCCAGATCGGCAGGATTGAGCATCAGCGTAACCGGATCAGTTTTCCAGGTCTTGATGTTGAATCCCGATTTTTCCAGCTCCCGCCAGCAACCAATATTGGCCTCATGGTCACAGTCGGTAACGATTATCTCGCTGCCGCGGGGAAACCATTTTCCCAGGTTCGAGGCTAAGATTCTGAGAAGAAGTGAAGTAGACGAGCCCATGATGATCTCTTCAGGAGACGCAGCGTTGATATATCGGGCCATGACGGATTGGCTCCGCTCTACCCGACCGGTGGCCTCCACAGAGGGTTGATAGGTTGCGCCCAACTGAACATTTGAGGTCAGGTAAAACTCAAGGATCCGGTCGAGAACGGGCTGGAGAATCTGAGATCCCCCTGCATTGTCCATAAAGGTCCATTCCGACTGCAATCCCGGGAAAAAGGAACGGATAAAATCGGTTTTCATAGGGGCAGGTTTTGCACTAAAATAGCAAACAGGTTCGGTTAATAAAAAAACAGTTATTTTTGCCCGTCACAAAAATGCGTTCCTATGGCTGTTGTTGGTTCATTGTTGAATAATGTGGTGCGCAAAAAAAGTGCGAACTACAAGCGGAAGACTGCGATCGGTCAGGATGTTCAGGAAAAGACACTCATAAAGCTTCTGACGCGTGCAAAAAATACACAGTTCGGCAAGGCCAATGGATTCGAAAATATGCTCGAATCAGCAGATCCGGTTAAAGCATTCCAGACCAAAGTTCCCATTTACAATTACGAAAAGCTCTATAAAGAGTGGTGGTATAAGCTGCTGAGCGGGGATCAGAAGAATGTATGCTGGCCGGGCAAGGTCAAGTATTTTGGCCTTACCTCCGGAACCTCAAATGATTCCTCCAAACGCGTTCCGCTAACCAACGACATGCTCCGGTCCATACGGAAGGTAGGCATCAGGCAACTGCTCGCGCTGTCAGACTATGATCTGCCACCCCGTTTTTATGAAAAATCGGTTCTGATGCTCGGCGGCTCTACGACGCTGAAAAAAATGCAGAACTATTTCGAAGGCGACCTCAGTGGAATCATAGCCGGAAGACTTCCCTTCTGGTTCCTTAACTTTTACAAGCCCGGCAAGCCCATTGCAAAAGTTAAGGACTGGACTACCAAAATCAACAAAATGGTTGATCAGGCTCCAAACTGGGATATCGGGGGAATCTCCGGTGTTCCTGCCTGGGTGCAGATCCTGCTGGAAAAAGTGATTGAAAAGTATAACCTGAAGAATATTCACGAGATCTGGCCCAATTTCAAGGTGTTTGCGCATGGCGGCGTCGCACTGGAGCCTTACAAGAAAAGCTTCGCCAAACTCCTGGGTGAACCGGTCATTTACCTGGAGACCTACCTGGCCTCCGAAGGATTCCTTGCTTTTCAGCGCGACAAGGATGCCAACATGCAACTTGTGCTTGACAACGGAATTTTCTTTGAGTTTGTTCCTTTCGACAGCGATAACTTCACTCCCGACGGCCAGATTGTCGAAAATCCGCAAACCTTTCTGCTGGGAGAAGTGGAGGAAGGCAGGAATTATGCAATCCTGATCTCAACCTGCGCCGGCGCATGGCGGTATCTGATCGGCGACACCATCCGCTTTACCAACAAAGCGAAAGCCGAAATGGTCATAACCGGCCGCACCAAGCATTTTCTGAGCCTTTGCGGGGAGCATCTCTCGGTTGACAATATGCTGAGAGCCATTCAGATTGTTAGTGAAGAGATGGGGATCGATATTAAGGAATTCACGGTCCAGGGGATTTCCTACCAGGGATTGTTTGCGCATAAGTGGTATTTGGGAATCGACAGTGAAGGGATTGACAGTGAGGAAGTTAAGATAAGACTGGACACTGCGCTGAAAAGCCTCAATGATGATTATGCCGTGGAGCGCCAGGCTGCACTTAAGGATATCCTGGTTGAGCTGATTCCGAATCATCTGTTCTACGACTTTCTCAAATACAAAGGGAAAGAGGGCGGACAACATAAATTCCCACGCGTTTTGAACGGGTTATCGAAAGATTGGGAAGGTTTCTTAACTTCGCAATCCAAGGAAAGAGCTACCTGATAGCACCTTACGATTTTCTTTGATTGTCCGGCTTTTGAAATGGTTGAAAAATGACCCTGCCCATTATTATTAAGGGAGTACTCACCGGTCTCCTGCTTAGCGTTATCGTTGGAGCCACTTTCTTTACGGTTATGGAAACCGTTATGAGAAGAGGGCCCATTGCTGCGGTTTTTCTGAATGCCGGGGTCTGGTTTAGTGATATCACCTGCATCTTTGTAGCCTACTTTACCGCCGCCGAGGTGATGCAGCCGATCCCTAACAATATATTTGTCAAGCTGGTAGCCGCCGCCGCCTTCCTTTTCTTCGGCCTCACCTATTTTCTCCGTAAACCCAACGAAACCGTTAAGCCCCTGGGCGGAGGAGGGATATTCGTATTAATCATCAAAGGCTTCGCCATCAATACATTGAATCCTGGCGTCCTGGCTTTCTGGCTTGCAACCATGACCGTTGTGGTCACCACCTTCAAACTGGTTGGCATCCAGATCCTCTATTACTTTGCAAGCACCATCATTACCGTGATGACTTTCGACCTCCTGAAAATCCTCTTCTCATCGAAATTGCGCAAAGTCATCAATGAAAGCATGATGACAAGGCTTTTCAGAATTACCGGAGTCATCCTGATGGCTTTCGGCATCCTGGTCATGATCAAGGCCTTCTGGTATTAATCCAGTTTTTTCATTATCGCATATTTGGCTGAAGCAATGGTTTCCCGGTTCACCTTTTCCGCAATTCGCCCACGGGCCAGATCGGTTACCGATATGAATCCGTTTTTAAGTAAGAGCTGAATAATCAGGTTGTTAATAACCGTTTCACGTGCATAGCCCTCTGCTATATAAAGATCGGTTGTTTGCTCCATGAATTCCGATGCAAACTCCATGCTATTGGGCAGGGCCATTAACTGACGGTAGGTTTCGCTCAGGGAATTCAGCTCGATAGTAAGATTTGGGGTTACCAGAAGCGGACTGAAATCCTTTGCGGCATCAACCGGACAAAATCCCCTCAGGCGGCTCAGGTCCACCGTGAGTTCAGGATTATCGAGTCTTACAAAGCGGGCTTTCTGCATTTTTTCAAGCTGGAACAGATAGAAGTTATATCGGAATACCTCTGCACTCACTTCGTTGGCCGGCAGTATGTGCCCGTACTTCTCGCTGATCGCCTGTCGAACCACGTACTTGTGTTTTGTGAGTTCAGGCTTCTGGAGGCGGACTTCGCGGATCAGCCTGAGCAGGTCCTCTGCAGCCTTTTTCGGCCCGGTTATCTCCTTGCCTTTCTTGCCCAGATCCGTCGACAGGATTCCCAACTGGATATTCCGCCCCTTTCCTTTTCCATCCTGACCGCCTTTCAGAATCCGGATCAGGTGCTGACGGATCGCCAGCTCACCCTCTTCGCCTATGAAGGGGTTCCCTGCCGGCGTGCTGGCCAGGGCATGGAACAGCTTGCCGAAAAAGTCGCGGTCGATCAGGAAAATGTCCTCCCCGGATTCACTGATCCCGGTGGCTATAAACCGGTTCTTGATGATATCGAACCGGACCTTGCCAACCTTAAAGACTACACCGTGTTTCTGGTAGGGTTTCCCTTTGAATATTCCGGTTACAACTTCCTCCAGATCAATCTTGTCCATCAGTTTAAACGACGACCCCAAATAAACCCTTCCGGTGGAATCCGGTATCCAGTCAAGGATATCATCAAGATAGGATCCATGCCGTCCAAGCAGGTCAACGATTTGCTTGTCAGCTGTGTATCGGAGTAATGTCCGCTGAATGTGCGGATAATCTGAACTGGTTGCCTTCTCTTTCCTTTCCGCGTGGCTCTCCCGGTAAAGGATAAAATTCTCGGGGTTGGCGTAACGGCGTATTCCGGCCTCCTCACGGGAAAAGTTACTGGCAGTAAGGAATATGTCAATCTTGAATGGCATCCGGATATCACACAATCCCGATATGGTGCTCCTGGAGTTGAGATCCTCCGCATTGCTGCTTGCACTGCTCTCAAATAGTGTTTTATATTGCCTGATAAAATCGGGGTCAAAATCAGTAACCCGCGAAAAGTCGCCGATCTCGGTTCCGATACCATAAAGGTTTCCTTCCTGGTCCGGGAATACGTGAAGCATATCCCCCGCGATCATCTTGATGGACCGAACGCCCTTCAGGTCTTTTTTCAGCCATTTCAGCATCAGGGCTGCGAGCATCTCTGATTTTCCCACGCCGCTGTCGCCGCTGATTAAAACCACGAAAACAGTGCCATCCTCCTCCTCAATCGCGAAAATGGATCCATGCACCGGCATTCCTCCCATCTCTTTTACCTTTTCGTTCAGCAAGGTGAGACGCGGCTTTTTGATGTCGCCGAAATAGTCCACCTTCCGTTTGAGCGGGGTGACCAGGGTTTTAATGCTGCCATTCGGACCGGCCAGATCGAAGTAACCGATTCTTGGATAAGAGATTACCTTTTCCGGGGCTCCGTAAAAGAGCACAATATCGGGAACAAATTCCTTCACTTCGGCCAGTGTGATCGTCTGCGGACCTAACAGCCTGAAGTTGTCAGTCAGATATTTGAGGTACGACTTGTGGAAGATGAAGAGCTCCTTTACCAGACCCTGGTTATGTATTTTGCAGCGATAGTCCTCGGGGTCAAGGGTTTCGGTGAACCGGGCGATCCGGTTGCCGAAAAAGGCCGCGGTCGGCCGGGTCTTCATCTGCTTGATGAAATCGCGGGGAGTGCCTGAACTGCTGCGGTCGAAAGGCTCAGGCTCCCTGCCTGTGCGGTCGATCTTATGGAACGGGAACTCCCGCTTCTTGGCATCGGTGGCGATGCGGGTATGTGTCTGGACATCTTTTTCAGCGGCAATCACACCGCAGCTTTCCATGATGCGGTTGATCCACCGCAGATTCTTCCAGGCTGGCTTCCGGCTAAGGATGTTATCCATGGTAAATCCGGTGTGCAGGGCATACCCGTGCTGGATCATCTCATTGACGGACGAATTCTGGGGCAAGTATTCATACTGCACCATCCGCGTAAGAAAATGGTTGTATCGGGTAAACAGGTCGGTGCTGCGTGTGGCATTGATGCGCCCGGTGAGGAAAAGAACCATTTTGCGCACCGTTTCGGGAAGGTCCTTCGTCATAACCAGGCTGTCAGCTGCCTTCTGTGAACTTTCCCAGGTGAAACGGCACTCATCGGGAAAAACATCGGCCAGATAAGAGGCGCCCAGCAGTCGGGCTTCCCCCTCAGGCATCCTGCGAATCCCAGCGGTAAGGATTTCAACCCGGTCCCTCCAGACAGTGGTGAAAATAGTCGTTCCGGTGAGGAGATAATCCATCCAGAGACGTGCAGCCGGATCTGTTTCCCGGTCGAGCCGGCTCTGCAGGTATTTCCGCGAAGACTCAGCGAGTGCAGGCCTCGGGTCTCCGGCAAACGGCTCCTCGAAATGACTAAGCTGTTGGGTCAGCTCAGCCATTCCCAGCACCTGACTGAACGCATCGGCCTGAATACCGGTGGTTTCCGTGAACAACCCAAGGGCGCGGCTGAAAAGATCACGCATGCGCGGTTCACGCGTCCGCTGATCGAAAGGCAGGCCAAAATGAAGGAAAAGCTCTTCGATGAACTTCCGCAGAATCCGGTTGTATCCCTCCAGGCGCGCCAGATCGCCGCCTGCATCGCCGCCATTGACCCGGAGAGCCAGCAGCTTGACCTTGAAATCTGAAAAGAGGAGTGTTTCGAGCTCCATCAGGATCTCCTTCATGACCAGCAGCTCATCGTGCTCGTCAAGTATATGTGCATCCGGAAGGAACTCTTTCTTGCTCCGGATGAACTTCAGCAGCGTACTCTTGCCAAACCGGGCTGCAACCTCATTATAGTCAAGGTCCCGCAGAGCCGGAATGCCCTTGTATACCTGTGGCAGCAAAGTTTCATAAACGCGGGTGAATGCCTTGCTGGCTGCAAAAGACTCCAGATCGGGGCACTCGCCGATATTGTCGAAGAATTCGATCACACTGTTCTTCGAGTTGGCAATGGTATGGACAGTGACCCCGCAATCCGTCGGGAACGGCAGGTTCACCGATTTGATATCGCGGATCCGGAGCGACTGGTTAACGGTTTTGGTCAGTTTAGCAACCGGTTCATAGTCTGATAATACCGATTGCGTCAACCCCGTTCCGCTCATCCTTGGAAAGAGTTTCGCCAGATGTTCCGCGGGCTCTTTCAAGCCCGTGAGATCCTGTGCCAGCAGCTCCTGATACCGGATCCAGTAGGTCAGGAAAAGAACCAGTGCCGTCTCCAGCTCCTTGCGGAAAACCTGGTAAGAGGCATCGGTTCCGTCGAGGTAATCGCCGAGCGAGAACCGAACGAAGCCGGTCTGGTAGGGAAGGGTGGCCAACCCCCTCTTTTCAGCCATCGCCGTGCAGAAGGATTCCAGCTCCTGGTAAGAGGCCAGATTGCGGATGTGGAGGTTGAACAGATAGGAACCATCTGAATCCAGGTAGCTTATATCCAGGTCGTTATATCGGGATAAAACATCCCCGGCCACCTCTTTGGCCATGTCCATGCGACGGTTCGATTCGCGGCGGAACTCCTTGTTGATACGGAATCGGTTCAGCGACCGTACAATATGTTCCTTGTAATAGGAGAAGAAAGGCTCTCCCTTGTACTTGAAATCATCTGGCAGCTCCAGCACATCGAGCTGGTCGAGAGAACGGAGCTCATCGAGCAGGAACAGGTGGAGCGGACTCCCCTCGAACAGGGAGACGCGCCTGCCTTTTGCACTGCGGCCGATGCCTTTTCCGGGAATGTTTGCCGGTATCTCCTTTTTAATAAACTCTTCCAGCCTCGATTTGATCTTATGCCTTGAGGCGTCCTTCGGAAGGTTTTCATCCATGCGGATCTTGATGGTCTTGGCCAGCTGGGCCACCTCCAGGACGTTCACCAGCATGTAGAGGGAATTGGTGTTTGCACGGTCCGGCGAGAACAGTTTTTTGGCATAGTCGATCACCTCCTTACAGGCCGGGGTGGCTGCAATCGAGCCGAGCCGGTCGCCTGTGGCACCGAGGTTCTTGGTGGTGGAAAGGGAGGTCACCATGCTCAGCGTCGGATAGGAGGCGAAGTTGTTCATGATATATCTCGATACCGTACGCCATTTGGGCTCCTCCGGATCCTCCAGCTTAACCGCATCATTGTAGGCCTCATCAAGGAAAAGCGTGAACTGGGTCTTGTTCAGGAACTTAAGGAAGGCAATAAGGGCCTGGTTATTGAAATCCGTATAGCCCGTGGGATTCGACGGATCGTTAATGACGAAGGTTGTATTCTCGCAGAAACGGTCCCAAAGGGTGCCGCTGTCATCGAACAGGTGAAAGGTATCGCGGATCAGCTCCAGCTTTGTCTGCAGACGCTCAAAGTCAACCCGGCCATTCTCGTACAGCTCGATATTGATATCAAACGGATTGATGTCGAACCGGTCGGGCGGGAACAGGTCGCGGTACTCCCACGAGGCTTCCTCCACGAAATGGATGAACGGGTTGGGCTGCCTGCCTCTCCAGAAAAGCAGGTCGCGGATGATCATCTGAACATCATCCGAAACCGAGGTTTTATCTAGTGTCCCGAGTTTGCTGAGGAAATCCTTTATGATCTCCTGGTCGCTGGCGCTCTTTTGATCGTATTTATCCTTGATGCCGAGGTCGATCAGGAAGTTCTGGAAGCGGCCCTTATTGTCGGCCTCATTCTCAACCTTGGTGAGGTACTCCTTATATTTCTCGAGAAACAGGTTGAATCCGAAGTTCTTGTGGAAATGGTTATGAAGCGTCCGCTGGTAAGTGTTGGGAATCACATCGAGGATCACTTCGCAGCGGTGGATAATCTCCTCGGCCACTGGCTTCAGTTTCCGCTGCAGGAGATATTCACCATAGGTCCGGATCTGTGCCCGGCCGCCCCCTTCAACAATGGTGGCGATCCCCAGGTTTTTATTTCCGGAATAGAAATAATCGAGGGTGCGCTCTTCAAATTCCGTGATCAGCGCCCGGTTAACCCTGATATGTGCTCCAGGATCTCTCACATCATCAATGAGCTGCAGGTATTGGCGCAATTTCGATAAGGTATACCGGTCCTTGATCAGCTGCCGGGCAAACTCATCGAATTTGTAAAGAATGATATCCTGTTCCGGGTTATCGGGATCAGCCAGCTGCTCTTTTTTAAGGTCGAGGATCTCCTGGTCGAACTCCCGTATCTTCTTGTCGATCTTCTCCTTGTATTTCCTGATATTTTCCGCGTTCACCTTGTCGAGGATCAGGCGGAGATTCATCTGGGTGTTGGCCGGCGTGCCCATCTTGCGGGTGTGCACCTTGTTGAGGGTATTGATGATCCCGTTGTGGAATGCGAAAACCAGGCTCGTATTTGTCGACCGCGATTCCGGAGAATCGTCTATGAATACACAACGGATGAGGTAGGTGGCAAATTCGGGGTGGCTCAGGATATTGCGACGCATGGAGGTGATCCTGACGGCAAAGATAGAAACCGGGTCCTCCTGCATGGTCCTGAGAAAAGAATCGGGGTCGGTGAAATCGATAACCTTGACGGCATTCGGCGTAAAGACCTCCTCTTTAAGGAGCCGGATTGTGCTTTGTGCGGTTCCTGAAACCAGGGTTCGGATCAGGCCGTTCAGCCCCTTGAAATTCACGGTTGACTCTGTGCGGGCCAGGAAGTTTTCCTTTTCCGGCCCTGTGGTATAGTGGGTGCTCTGGTTTACCATCTGGTCGAGCACATCCAGGAGATAATTCCACTGGGCCTCCTCCACGTCTTCATTGATACCCAGCACATCCCGGAATTTCCGGATCACCCGCACTTCATCGCCAACCAGGACGCGGTAGAGAAAATCAATGGTTTCCTGGGTGGTGGGGGGTGTCCCTACTGAAAAGTCATGCAGCCGGAGGATGTTTTCGAGCTCCTGCTTTTCTTCGGGGGTAACCAGCTCCTGATCGAGTGTTTCCCGAATCTTTTTGCGGAAAGTCTGGCGGCGGGCCGAGAATTCGAAGGCCTTCGAATTCATGTGCGGAGCCAGCATCAGGCTGATATCGGTATAACCCGGCAAGGCCTCCTTGACTTCCAGGAGCGAGCGGTGGATGGCCGCCTGCTGAATCTCGGGCTCCATCTGCTCATCGAAACAGATCCGGATGAAATTCTTCAGCTTCTCAAAAACGCCCTCGGGCAGAATGTTCTCAGCCCGCTCACCCAACGATGCATAGAGGTTGATAAAATCGCGCGCTTCCTCATTCAGCCGCGCCTTTGTTTGTCCCGGAAGTTTCATAATACCCTGATCTTAAGATTATTCCATAAAAAAACCTGGCTGGACCAGGCCTC